>Ga0115005_10000100_pt1 | contig 58068 bp, 62 predicted proteins | sample ArcOceMetagenome_FD_87163 | JGI IMG/M metagenome (GOLD analysis project Ga0115005, IMG submission 87163) | Marine eukaryotic phytoplankton communities from Arctic Ocean - Arctic Ocean - Greenland ARC118M Metagenome | ecosystem: Environmental > Aquatic > Marine > Oceanic | place: Arctic Ocean... | reverse complement strand
GGTAAGCCTGTTTCCTTGCTTCCAATCTCAGTAATCTCTGCTCCAAGTTTGTCCATTTCATCCGCAATGGTTCGTAGAAACTTTGCACGCTCAGCACGTGTTTTTTTTGAATAGGGTCTAAATGCAGTCCGCGCAGCAAAAGCAGCTTGGTCCACATCAGTTGAAGAGGCTTGTGCAAAAGCAAACCCATCCAAATCATCAGAGGCCAACATATCATTTGAACCGACCCAAGTGCCGTCAATTAGATTTTTTCCGTATAACATTTATTTTCCCCAGTTGAGGACCAGTGGGTCCAATGGTGTGATCAGTTCAATTAACATTTCATGTATTGGTTGTGGCAATGGCGGTATTGGGTGCCGACAGAAGGCTGATTTAATAACCCCTCCAGCAACCATTGCCACTTTGGCAGAACGCCAACCACATTGGCGGTTTTCATGATTTACTGCTGGTAATATTTTACTATAAGCAGCAAATGCTCCTGCCCTGTCACCAGAATGGAACAGGTCAATCACCGGTTTAATTTGATCAGGGATCATTGCACTAGTCATTGCTCCAGTCGCACCAGCATCAAGATCAGCCAACAGCGTAATTGCTTCTTCACCATCAAATGGACCTTCAATGGCATCGCCACCAGCAGCAATCAACGCTCGCAATTTATCAGCTGCACGCGGACATTCAATCTTAAATAATTTTAACATCTCAATTTCATTGGCCATTTTAACTAACAACGCTACAGGCAAATCTACACCCGACAATGGCGCATCTTGCACCATAATGGGGATGCCAACTTTGCCCACAGCAGCAAACTGTTCATAAGTGTCTTGTGCAGAACCTTTGAGCAAAGCCCCATGATAAGGGGGCATCATCATGACGATGTCTGCACCTAAATCCTTTGACATTTGGGCACGTTCAACCGCAATTTGCGTAGCATAATGACTAATAGTTACAATCACAGGCTTGCGCCCTGCTACGTGCTCCAAACATAGACGCATCAGCTTTTCACGTTCGCCATCTGAAATCAGAAATTGTTCTGAAAAGTTGGCTAGAATACAAATTCCATCAACACCACAATCAATTGTAAAATCTAAAACTCGACGCATTCCCTCATAATCGACTGATCCATCATTTAGAAATGGTGTGGGTACAACTGGCCAAATTCCTTTAAATTGAGTATTCATTTTTATTCCTCAATATCAAAATTATGCAGATGTTTGTCAGAAATTGTGATGCCCAATCCAGGCTTGCTGTCATCTAGTTGCAAAAAGCCGTCAACTGCTACTGGATCGCCATCAAAAATATAATAAAATAGCTCGTTTCCAACCTCTACGTCATGAGCTGGGAAATATTCAGCAATTGGGCAATTAACGTTTGCCATAGTCAAATGATAGTTATGCATTTGTCCTGCATGAGGAATCACGGGAATCTGATAAGCTTCTGCGATCGCATTGATTTTTTGTGCCGCTGTAATGCCCCCTACACGGTTTGTATCATACTGCAAAACGCTGACAGCTTTTTTTTCCATCAATTGCTGGCAACCCATAACAGAAAATTCATGCTCTCCACCAGAAATGGGTACAGATCCCATTGCATTTAATTCAGCATAGCCATTTATATCATCTGCAATAACTGGTTCTTCCAACCAACGTGGTTCGTATTTTTCTAATTTAGGCAACATACGTTTGGCATAGTCTAGGTTCCAACCCATATAACATTCCAACATTAAATCTACATCATAACCCAATACTTCACGCATTGCTTCAACACGTTTTAGGTTTTCACGCATACCTTTCATGCCATCTTTTGGGCCATAACCAAAACGGGTTTTAAAACCTTGATAGCCATTGCATTTAGCCTCTTCAGCTTCAGCCTGCATTTGCTCGATTGGACCTGCATATAACTTAGAATAATACACAGGAATTTTTTCCTTAGTACGTCCACCCAGTAATTTAAACACAGGTTTATTCGTTAGCTTACCCATTAAATCCCAGATTGCTAAATCAATTGCAGACATCGCAGTCATGCCAATTCCTTTGCGGCCCCAAGCATGGCTGCGACGGTACATTTTATCCCAAATATACGCATAATCAAATGGATCTTCACCAATCACCATTGATGCATACCAATCATCAATTGCTTTTTTGACCACAGTTGGCGCAAGAGCAGCATTACCAATTCCGATAGTTCCATCTTCTGTCTCAATTTCACACGTTAACCATTGGTGAAATCTAAACGACGCCATTGCATCTCCTTTGTCCCACAACGCATCTCCTGCGTTGGTGCAAAAGTTTCCAGTAGGGGGAACTGTTGGCCCCTTCCAATTCCATACACGGGTTCGAACTGACTTAATTTTAGTCATAAAAATCTCCTTTAAATCGCACTAGTGTTTGCGTGGTGAGTATTTGCCATGCGCACCAGCAGATCAAACGCCTGTTTTGTTGCACCAACGTTTGCTTTGTTTTGTCCTGCTATATCAAAAGCAGTCCCATGTGCGGGTGTAGCAACAGCGATTGGCAAGCCCCCAGCGACTGTCACACCCCGCTCAAAACCCATTAGCTTAATAGCAATTTGACCTTGATCATGGTACATCGTGACAACTGCATCGACTTCGCCACGTTGCGCCTTTAAAAATACTGTGTCAGAGGGCCACGGCCCTGAAACATTCATTTGAAGCTCTTGAAACGACTTAATTACAGGCTCTAAAATATCAATCTCTTCGCGTCCAAATTTACCATTATCTCCCGCATGAGGATTTAACGCCGCAACTGCAATCCGCGGCCGCATGTTACCTGCGCGATGCAAAGTATCATTCGCCAAATTAACAGCCCGCTTAACACCCTCTCGGTTAATCTTTTTCGCAACATCTCTGATACCAATATGGCTAGTAACGCGTGTAGTCATCAATTCATCCAGGACATTAATTTCTGAATGATATCCTTTGAACCCAAGATATCGTGCCATATATTTATGCTCATCTTCAGCATTCAATCCAGCACTCGTCATAGAGGATTTATTAAATGGTGCGAACAAAACTCCATCCACCAATTCCAATTGCGCAAGATCAAGCGCCTTATCCAAACAACGTAATGACGTTGTTCCTCCTTCAACAGTAACTTCAGAAATTTTTACGTCATTAGAAACAATAGTTTTCATTTCCAAATGCGACAAACCTTCTTGGGCCGCAATGTCCACTTCTGGTATAGTGTTTAAGGGAACTTCCAAATCTGCTTGTTGTGCACCACGTTTCCAAAGATGACTGTCACCAATGAGTAAAATATTTGCGGCATCTAGAACGCCGTCTTCTCCTAGTAATTTAGCAATTAGTTCAGGCCCAATACCAGCAGGATCACCGGGAACGATAGCAATGCGAGGTTTAGTCATTATTTTTGTTCCCAGTAATTTGAGTTTGAGGGTTTTTTGTTCATTTTATAAAGTCTTAATATTAGCAATATTAGTATATGTACTTTGTAAATGTGTTCGCATCGCTAAACCCGTAGAAACTGCATCTCGATTAATAATTGCTGTAGTAATCTGAGCGTGCTGTTTTAACGTGTTTTCACGCCGATCCACTTGTTGTGATGACAAAAACCGAGCCCGCCAAAGACGCGCATTATACTGACGATGTGTTTCTATGAGAGGTTCATTTCGGCTAGCTTCAACGATAGCAGCATGAAACCCCATATCTAATTTAAAAAAGGCCAATGGATCCAAAACCTTTGCCCTTGCTTCTAAATCAGCTACCAACCGCTGGATATTAGAGATTTCGGCATCTGTTGCAGCTACACATGCTATTTCGCCAGCAAGCCCCTCAAGAGTTCCAAGAACTGCTATATTTTGTGATAGTTCTTCTAGGGACGGATCCGCTACGTGCGGCCTTCGCGTGGCAGAGTATTCAACCAAACCTTCATTTTCTAATAGCCGAAGAGCTTCACGAAGTGGCGTGCGAGATACCCCCAAAGCTTCAGCTAAATCACGTTCAGGGACAGCCGTTCCTGGTTCTAACTTTCCCAAAAGAATAAATTCTCTTAAAGTTTCAGCCGCTTCTTCTGATAACGTTTGACGCGGCTTAACAGCTCCTTCATTTTTCAATGTATCCAACCAATTAACTACCATTTTATTTCCCCCACTTTAATACGACTGGATCCAGAAGTAGCAACAGCTTCACCATTGTATAGAGCAACACTCGCATTCGTGCAAAAGTAACGTATTAGTAAAATGGCTTTATCATTCCACTTCAATATACAAATACAAATCAATTTGATTTCTAGCATTGTTATTTTCCAGCCACTTTGCGTTTCAAACGATATTTAATTATACGGCCCCAAACTGGGGGTCCAAACAGCGCCAATATAGTGAGGACAAAAAAGAAAAGTGAAAGAGGCCGATTTAGCATCAACCACCACTTTTCATCCAACATTACCATTGATTGACCTAAGCGAGTTTCAAGCATACCCCCAAGAATTAGACCTATAGCCATAGGTACAACAGAGAAGCCATAGCGCCGCATATAAAACCCAAGAATACCTGACCCAACAGCAATCCAAACATCCATCATTGATTGTTCAAGAGCATAAGCACCCACTATCGAAAAAATGAAGACAATAGGCCAAAGTATCTGGATTGGAACAAAAGTGACTCGGGCAAAAATTTTGGCACCCCATAAACCTATAAAAAAGAAAAGTATATTTACAAGCAACATTGACCAAAAGATTGCATAAGCAAAATCTGCTTGGTCAGTAAACATTGTTGGACCAGGTCGTAGCCCATGCACCATAAGACCTGCTAAAATTACTGCAGCAGTTGGACTACCTGGAATCCCTAAAGCTAAGGTAGGAACCATTGCCCCACCAGTAGCTGAATTATTCGCCGCTTCAGATCCAGCAATTCCCTCAAGCGAACCATGACCAAATTCTTCAGGAGTTTTAGACCATCGCTTTGCCTCATTATAACCAATCATAGAGGCTACAGTTGCGCCTTCAGCGGGTAAGATCCCAATGAAAGTGCCAATACCTGAAGATCGCAGAATTGTTTTCCAAACTTTACGGTAGTCGTTCATATTTGGTAAACGGATAGACTTCATGACAACTTGTTTACGTTCAACATGCAGATTATCCGCTTGAACTAACAATTCACTGATACCAAAAACACCAATCATAACAGGCACAAAAGGGATGCCTTCACTTAGTTCATTTAAACCAAAGGTAAATCGCTCAACAGAGGTCAGAAGATCAATGCCAACAGTGGCCACAAGAATTCCAAACGCGCCCGATATAATGTTTTTCACAGGTGAACCGTCACCAATGGTCGCCAACATGGAAAGACCAAAAACAGTTAGAGCAAAATACTCAGGTGGAGCAAAGTTATATGCAGCACGTGCTAGCAAAGGAGCCGCCGCCATCAAACAAACAACAGAGATGATCCCTCCAATTGTTGAAGAAACAGCCGCCATACCCAAGGCGCGCCCTGCTTCGCCTCGTTGGGCCAATGGATATCCATCTAAACAGGTGGTGGCACTTGCGGATGTACCAGGAGTATTAATAAGAATTGCCGTTATAGCACCAGCAAAAGTTGCTGCACAGTAAATAGCAGTTAAAATTGCAATAGCTGGAATTGGTTCCATTGTAATAGTAAAAGGCAGCAGCAAAGCCACACCCGTGGTTGCGTTAAGCCCCGGTAGGGCACCTACAAGAACACCGCCAAGCGTAGCAGCAAATAATAGCATTAATAAATATGGGTCAGCTAATGCAAACAAGCCGTTGAGAAGTGCGTCCATGTTATTCACCCATACCAAATATTAGTTAAAAGCCCACGAGGAAAGCGCACTTCAAAGATGCTATCAAAAACAAAGAAAACAGAAAAAGGAACAAAAAGACCCACTAAAATAATGGCCCAAGCACGCCGCTCACCCCAAAGAATAGTTAACATAGTCGCGAAAAGACCCAGTCCCAAAAACAGATCAATATCAGCAATTATTAGAAACCCAACAAGCAAACCCATTGTTAAATGAACAACTTTAGTCATTCGTTTAGGTGTCTTGTCATTATCACGGAATATCAACCAGACTGATAATATTATAATTAAACCAATTATTAGTTGTGGAAAATCTGACGGCTGCATACCACGTTTCAGGATTGGTGGTACGCGATCAAACTGAGTTGATAGAAAGTAAGCCAAAACACAAAATGCAATTATCCCAAGCGGTATCAAGTAGCGAAAAACAGTCCGATTGGAGGTATGCTTAGAAACATCAACAAATGGTTGCATTTAACAGTCCTATTTTATTATTAAATGTGACGTGGCAATAATATAACTGCCACGCCTAAAGGTTAACTTATTCTATGAAGCCAAGCTCTTTCAAAGCTGATTCCATATCAGTTACCATTGTAGTAATCTGATCACCCCATTCATCCGAACCCACAACAGATGTGCTGTCTAAACCAACAGATTCTAAGAAACCTTGATAAATGCTGTGGTTCATCGCTTTTAATAAAGCTGTTTCAATTTTCTCAGCGATTGCATCGGGAGTATCCTTATGAACCGCAAATCCACGCACAGTTGAGAAACTAACATCTATTCCCATTTCTTTAGCAGTTGTGACGTTTGGTAACCCTGCCATACGCTCATTTGCTAAAACAACTATTGGACAAACATCACCCGCATCAATCTGTGATCCTGCTTCTGCCAAGTTTAAAACTGCAGCATTAACTGCGCCCGCAACCAACTGTGTTGCAAGTTCACCACCACCATCAAAGGGAACGATTTTTGGGGTTTTCATTCCACCCTTTTTTGTAAACATAAATGCTGATACATCATCAATATTGCCTAGATGCGTTGTACCATAAAGAATTGGAGCTTCTTTTTGTGCTGCAACAAAAGCATTTGCATCCGCATACGCTCCACATTTTACCATAAGAATTTGTGGATCATCCGTACCCCGTGCAATTGGACGAATATCATCAAGCACCATCTTAGTTTTGCCTTTAGCAACAGTAGCCGCGTGACCAATAGTAAAAGTCAGGATCGAATATCCATCCGCTGGTACAGTTAGATAGTGATCCATAGCCACGGCACCACCACCACCTTTTTTATTAACAATAACCATATCTGCTTTTAACTCGCGCCGCGCTCGCAGCATCATCATACGCGTGGTAACGTCAGTTCCACCACCATTGCCAGCGTGAGTGACAACTTCAATAGTCTTTGACGGGTACTCTTCCGCAGCTGCGGTGGTTCCAGTCAAAGCCATTACCACAATAGAACAAGTCGTAAAAAATTTATTCATTATTATTCTCCCAATAAGTTTTTGATCTTTGCACCTTCCGGCGCTTCGAATCATCGTAATACTCACATATCAGGTATTTGGTGTTTGGTATACCATTTATCATAATCTACATAAAGTTTACGATAAAAAAATAATATTTACTTGAGACAGAAACCTACCACCAAAAAAATTGGCTCATTAAAATAAACCCCGAGGATACGGATACCTTAGTTATTGAAAGCCCTGTTGCTATCGCACCATTCTGTTTCTTTCAAATGTAAATGGAAAGTGTGTTTGGGCACGCGTTTAAACTTCGCCAAACGCACTTTACCCATGCTCCAGAAGCCTTCGATCCCGTTGATGTGAACGTTGAAAATTTTATAAAAATAATATTACTTATTTAGTATCAGTATTTTGCCGATAAGCGGGAGCTCCCTTGCCATATGGTACGTTTACGCCTCCATAACGTCGTACGCGAAGATTGCACTGTTCGGCATGTCCCACAAATCCTTCAAGCATACAAAGGCGTGACCCATAAGCGCCAATTTCTGCAGCTGCTTCATCCGTTGTAATTTTTTGATAAGAGTGTGTTTTTAGGTATTTTCCAACCCAAAGCCCTCCAGTATAACGACCCGCTTTTTTAGTTGGTAATGTATGATTTGTGCCAATTACTTTATCACCATTCGCCACATTCGTACGAGCACCTAAAAATAATGCACCATAGCAAGTCATATTGTCCAAGAACCAATCATCACGGTTAGTCATTACTTGAACATGTTCCGAAGCAATGTCATCGGCTACCTGCAACATTTCGTCATAAGTATCACATAAAATAACTTCGCCGTAATCATCCCAAGATACACGTGCTGTTTCAGAGGTTGGAAGAATATTTAAAATACGGTCAATCTCAGACAAGGTTTGTTCGGCAAGTTTGCGAGAATTAGTTAGCAATACACAAGGACTATTATATCCATGCTCAGCTTGTCCCAAAAGGTCTGTAGCGCACATCTCTGCATCTACAGTATCATCAGCTATCACCATCGTTTCAGTAGGTCCTGCAAAAAGATCTATACCAACTCGACCAAAAAGTTGGCGCTTAGCTTCAGCAACGAAGGCATTACCTGGCCCAACTAAAAGATGAACTGGGTCAATTGTTTCCGTACCAATAGCCATGGCACCAACAGCTTGGATACCACCTAAAACATAAATTTCATGTGCTCCTCCAAGGTGCATAGCAGCAATAACTGCAGGATTAGGTTCACCTTTGAACGGTGGAGTACAGGCAATGATCCGAGGAACACCCGCGACAGATGCAGTTGCAACCGACATATGAGCTGAAGCTACCATTGGAAACTTACCGCCCGGTACGTAACACCCCACTGATTGTACTGGAATATTTTTATGTCCTAGTATGACACCAGGCATTGGCTCTACTTCAATATCTAGCATTGAATCTCGCTGAGCCTGGGCAAATTTCCGTACATTATCTTGTGCAAATTTTATGTCAGCCATATCTGAAGGTGCCACTTGAGAAATAATCTCAGCAATCTCAGCATTACCTAAACGATAAGTATCTTTATCGTAGTTATCAAATTTTATTGCTAAATCATGTAGAGCTTGATCTCCACGATTTTCTATATCTTTTAATGTTGCAGCAACAATTGATGCCGTATGCACGTCATCTTCAGCCCTATCAGCTTCAGGTTTGCCTTGCTTGAGGTATGTAATAGTCATTTTATTATATCCTTAGTGCTTCGAAATTTATTGAAATTTTGTGAAAGGATGGCACCACCAGTGGTCATTAAGGAATGGTCAGACCCAATTACAAATAAAGACCCACCCGCAGCATGCAGTGCTGTTAAATCTTCAGATGGCGGGCAATAAAGACCAGTTGATGTATTTTTATTACCCAGTATTTTATTAGACATCTCGGTTACTTCAGGTGCAAAAAAATTAGTATATCCATATGATACCGCCAAATCAGCACGCCCAATGAAAAGTGCATCAACACCGTCTACAGCAGCAATATCTGCATGGTTAATTACACCCTCAGGGTCCTCTATCTGGCAAATTAAAGATACTTCACCATATGTCTTTTCAAGATGTTCTGTCATTGAGCGTCGAGCATAATTAGCTGCTCTAGATGTGCCCGCAAATCCACGCCCCCCAATACCGTAGGATGTTGATTTTGATATTAATTCCGCCTGAACAGCTGTCTTAACATGGGGCACCATGATTCCAGCAGCCCCAGCATCCAAAACATTAAGCACCCAATCTGATGTTGAACTCGGTACTCGAACAATTATTGGGCAATTTTCAGCACGTCCTGCAATAATCATCATATCGATTGTAGTCCTGTCAAATGGAGCATGCTCAGCATCCAGAACTAAGAAATCAAACCCAGCGTTTGCCATGATCTCAACAATAATGGGATGTGGGGTTTTAATAAATGTACCCATCAAAAGTTCTTTGGATACTAATTTTTTTTTGAAATCAGAATTTATAGACATCTTATTTCTCCAATTAATAGACATTAGCTTCATGAGAAGCTGCATAGCGATTCGACAAAATCCAAAACATGCAAACCAGACCAACACCAATGATTGTTGATGGCCAATGGGGAAATAATAGCAATACAGATGGGAATGCCCACATCACAGATGTAAATCGGCCAAAGATAGGTTGCCCAGCAAAAAATGCAGCCACACTTAGAGTGAAGCCAATACCGGCTAATATTGCCATAGCTATAGATTCCACACCTCCTTGTAATAATAAACCAGGATAAATCAGCATCAGCATAGGAATTGCATAAGCAGTCACTCCCAACCTTAAAGATTGACTAGCAACTCCAGTCCAACTGGTTTTTGCTACTGTAGCTGCAACAAATACTGCCACGCAAACTGGTGGCGTAATTACAGACAAAACTGCATAATAAAGTACAAATAAGTGCACAGTAATAGGTGGTAGACCTTGCTGAATTAATACAGGAGCAAAAACTGCGGCCACCAGAACATAAGCCGCAGAAGTAGGAAGCCCCATACCAGCAATAAGGCAAACTACAGCCATAATAATTGCAATCAAAATTAGATTACCATCAGCCAATGTAAGAATAGATGATGTTACAGCGACACCAACTCCAGTTAAATTTACAATAGCTACAAAAACTTGAGCCGCCACTAACAAAATACCAACGATGACCACACCCCGGCCTCCATCTTCAAGGGCTCGAACAAGAGTTTTAAATATTTCACGAATTGAAATACCCACTGATAAGCTCAAGACAACATACGAAATAATTATTCCAATCATGCCATAGCAAGCTGTTAATTGGATCGAATTACCATTAAAAATTCCGAATGCTAATCCTGCAACACCTGCAACAATTGGACCCATACGATACCAATTAAATGCATCGCGCCAATCTGGAAGTTCACTCTGCTCAACAGCACCAAGGCCAGTTCGCTTAGCTATAAGGTGGATAGTAGTGAAAACACCAAGATAAAAAAGAAATGCGGGAAAAACTGCTACCGCAGCAATATTCCAGTAATTGACACCCACTAATTCTGCCATAACAAAAGCTGCAGTACCCATAATTGGAGGTGCAAGCTGACCACCTGTAGAGGCCACAGCTTCAACCGCGCCAGCAAAAGGTGCAGGATAACGCAGTCGCTTCATTAATGGAATAGTGAAATTTCCAGTGGTAGCAATGTTCGCTACTGAAGATCCAGAAATTGAACCGAAAAGTCCAGATGCAATAGTAGCAATTTTAGCAGCGCCTCCAGGACTTTTACCTCCTGCACGAGCACTTAAATCAAAAAATGTTTGTCCTGCACCAGTATGAAGCAGTAATGAACCAAAAAGAATAAAAGCAGCCAAGGTTGTGGAAGCTATAGAAACTAACATACCCCAGAGGCCTCGGTCAGAAAGAAATATTACTTCTGCCAAATAGCCTATATCAAAACCTCGGTGGCCCAAAGCTCCTGGAATTTTGTCACCCAAAAAAGCATAAATAACTATACCACCCACAATTAATGGGAATATTAAAGACGCACTTCGGCGTGCCATCTCAAGAATAACGAGAAGAGTACCAAATCCTAAAATAATATCTATTTCTTCTGCAATAGGTAGATTGTTCATAATGCGCTCAAAATTCAAGACTATATAAGCGGCTGATATAATAACAAAAATTGAAATCAAAATATCAATCAGTGCTCCCAGTGGTCTCCATTTTTTACCATAACCTAACGGAAATAATAATACACTCAGTGGTACTATCATTGCAACGAAGATTGCGCGCTGGATTAATGTCTCAAATGAACCAAAAAACGATGTATAAAATACGAAGAGACCAATCCCAATTGCTATTATAGCTGCAAAAAAATTAAGTAATGATGTCGTTGAAGATGTGTCATCTAAAGTTTTTGGCACAGATTTATTCCTTTTTTAATTATACCCAGCGCTACTCATAAAGTAGCGCTGAGCAAAATGATTTATTTCAGGGCAGATGGAACACTCAGTCCAATTTCCTCGAAATATTTTATAGCACCAGGGTGCAGCTTTGAAGTCGCATATTGTAGCGTCAGCTCTGCAAGGTTTTTTCCTTTAACAGCTGGGAAAGCGGTCGCTTGTTCAATGCTGTCCTCCATCACTGCCTTGACTATGTTATATGCTACATCATCAGACAAACCAGGTCGTGCAGATACACCTACCATGAAGGCCCAAGCAGTATATGGTCCAGAATTTTCCATTTTTCCTCCAGGCATCTCTACGATAGAAAGCTCTGGTAATTCTGCTTTAATTATACCTACTTGTTCTTTGCTAAGCCCCAAAACCTGTAGTGGTGTAAAGGTCGCTATGTCTGTTGTTAGAGCGTCAAAGCTGGTGCCAACTGCAGATTTTACGAAACCTGCTGATCGATTGTCTTTAATTGCTGATGCAAGCTCTCCATTTGAACCACGCACCCAATCTGGTTCAAAACCAAGTGTAGAAATTACGTCCAAAGATGTTGCTTCCGTTGAGCTACCCCGTTGTCCAGGACCAAAACGTACTCCCGTTAAATCAGACAATGAAGTAACACCAGAATCTTGGCGAACAACTACATTTTGTGGCGCCAATGTGTAAGCCCACAGAAGTTTAGAGTCTATTGCGTTTCCATCAAATGTCTTAATACCACTATTTGCGTGGTAAAGAGCACTTGTTGTTATTAGGCCAATATCAAGCTGTCCACGCGCCATTCTTTTTAGATTATCAACTGTCGCACCTGTTTCAACTACAGAAGCCTGATAGTCTGGGTAAGCCTGGTTTACGAGCTTAGTTATAGCTGCAAAATACGCATAGTGTGAACTTTGTGCATTAGTAGCGCCAAACGCTAAGCGCTCTTCTGCAACTGCGGCCAATGGCATGACAGCACTTGCCATTAGCAATACTACTGGTCTCCATACTTTTAAAAATTTCATGATGCATTACTCCTTGCATATGTGGCACCACGAAATAATTTCCCGGTATATCCACTATTTCAAAAAGTAGCCTTTGTGAAATAAACTGCAAGATAAAATATTAAAAGATGAAATATTTCATATATTGATATTTATTAAACAAAAACAACGCACTATAAACCTAAAAATGAAAGCAAACAAATAGAAATTTAGCCACTTGATCTTTCAATAAATCTTGAGCGAACCATAATCAACTCGCCTTCAACATCTGGATTCTGCCACATTCCCTCAATCAAATTCACAGTGTTGGTGACCATCTGCCTGATACGTTGCCTGAACGATGTTAAATCGTAAGCAGTCCACGCTGCCATAGGTACGTCATCAAATCCAAGGATAGCTATATCTTCACCCACAACCATTCCAATCTTCTTTGAGGCATCAATAGCAGCAAAAGCCATTATATCATTAGCACAAAACAATCCATCAGGCCGAAGCGGACCCTCTAAGAGATCACTAATAACAGCAAAAGATTCATTATAATCATATGCACCCGATTCTTCGAAAGTTAGCCTAGATTCTTGTCTATTCAGGCCATCTATAAAACCTCGCCTACGCTCTAAGTGGGTTGAAGTATCACGAATTCCACCAATAAAACCTACGGAAGAGCAGTTCCGAGCTAAGAGCCGTTCCGCAGCGAGTAATCCACCATTATAATTATCTGTGCAAACTGCGTTAATTCTACCATCAGTTTGTATTCGATTAAACAAAACAACAGGCATACCCCTTTGTTTACAGCCATGCGCCAAATCAGATGATAGATTAGCAGAAGCAATAATAGCAGCGTCTGATCCTGTTTTAAGAACCTGTGAAATAGTACTGTCCACTGCCTCATCAGACGGGACAACATGCACTAACATATGGTGTCCTCGCATAGTCATTTCCTTAGCAAACATTTCCAATGCATTAGGGTAGAAAGGATTCAAAATATCTCCTACTACTATCGAAATTGTACGATATCCTTCAATTTGTTTAATCCGTTTTGCAGGAGGCAGATAACCTAGTTCACGAGCAACAAAAAGTATTTTAGTTCGCAAGTTAAAATCAATTACTGAATCTGCTCGAAATGCCCGTGATACTGCAGCGGTAGAAGTATTACATTTTATAGCAACGTCTTTAGCTGTAACTTTCATAAGGTATCCTTTAACTAAACTTTACTCCAAAATCTTTGAACTATCAATAATCTTTCAAAATGCAAAACTTCTGTAATCTTATATTTTTGACCATAAAAAATATTTGATACGGTATAAATCAGCGTACAGGTCTTAAATAATTTAGGTGAATGGGAGTATTTTTGGCCGACAGGATGGTGCGCCAATGTTCATTTATTGTACTTAAGAAAGCATCCTAAATAACTTTATATTGTTAATAGCTGCCCCCATAAAAGAAGACACTTAAGACCTACTTGATGATCTTAAGCGTCAAATATTTTTTGGTAAGCATAAAGTATTTAAAATAATAGTTAGCTTGCTTTAGTCCATGGACCAAAGTCTTTACCAACCTCTACAAATTCATACATTATGCATTGCTCATCCCCAACAACCCAACCGTCATGGCCTGGTGCAAAATAATATGCATCACCTGGACCAACTTCTATTTTTGATCCATCATCATGTGAGCAACCTAGGCGTCCTGCAATAACTACTCCAATATGTCCAGCCTGACAGCTATGCCCACCAACCGTTGGCTTAATACATTCAGACCAAACCCACCCAGGCTCTAGGACTAGCCTAGACGCATTTACATTACCTAGATTAACAACATCAACTCTTGCCTTTGGAGGATTTTTAACTTCGTCTGCATTCTCAAAACTTTTTGCATATAAATTTGCCATTTTTTTTCCTTTAATTTAGAGGCGTGGCGCCAGTTTCCATACGAATTATTTTACCGTTTTTTAGCAGAGCAATAATCATAACAGCTTCTTTGGTATCATCAGGGTAAGACATGAAAGCGTGTTGTACTAGAATCTCATCATTTTGGTAAATACAACGAGATGATTCCTGAATGAATTTTTCATTTTCCATCATGCCCGTGATCATAGAAGCCCATTCGTTTTTAGAAAATGTACTACCCGACTTATGAAAAATAAAGACTGCATCATCATGTACAAGTTCCATGTAACTGGTAACGTCTCTGTCTAACATTGTTTGGTTGAGTTGATCATGTAATGACATTTATAGTCTCCTTTATTTATGAGCTTTTAAATAATTTTGATACTTATGAATTAAATGTTAACAGGCAAAGTATAACTTCTTAATCTATTTTTTCTACTAAATTTCTTATAAAATTATTTATTTAAATATCATTTTTTAGTCTGTTCTCTAACTAATATATAGTAAGTAGAAGCAATTATTATTGCTGTTCCTATTACATACTTTACTGTAATTTCCTCATTAAATAACAAAATTCCAATAGTTACGCCTAAAGGTATTGAAAGATATTGAAGTGGGGCAAGTGTGGACGCTTGAGAGTACATGTGGCTTTGAGCTAAGCAAAACTGTTGAAAACTTGCTAAAATACCTAAAGCTATAAGTAAATAAAATGCACTTAAATCTCTAGCATTCACAACCACATCAAAACCATTTGAACAATAAGCTAAAACACCTGCAAAGATTATACCCGTTGAATTATACCAAATAGCAGTTGATATTGCAGGATCTGTTCTCCCAATTATTCTTAGATATACAAACATCAAAGCACCAAATAAAGAAGCCAACAAAGCATATATTACTCCCCAAAGGTTTAGTTCTGGGGACAGTGGTAATAATAAGACCAGCACGCCTGCAAAGCCAATTATAACTGACATAACCCGCCTAAAACCAACGTACTCACCAGCGATAAAAACTGATAATATAGTTATGAAAATTGGCATAGTCTGAGCAAGTGCCGTAGCAAGACTTATATCAATTTCAGATATTGCTAAAAACCACATCATTAGCCCTATAAATCCAAAACAAGATCTAAGAACAAGTCCTCTAATATTTTCAATACAAAGAAACTTAGAGCCTCTGGAATAAACACCGTACACAATCAATAATGGCAGGCAAAATAGATATCGGAAAAAAAGAATTAAAAATATTGAAAAATCGATGTGAAGCATTTTTACTATAGTTACCAATAAAAATGAAATTAAAATATCTGCAACTAAGTAAGATGCACCAATAGTATTATTTTTATGATTCACATCAAACACAGCATAATGCCCCACAGTTAATATAGATAATTAGAACAAATATGAATCTAAATATTAGTTCATATGGCTTTAAGCAATAGAGCTATTGAAACGCCAAAAATGGAATGTGTTGCAAACGCTGATATACAAACAAATACTGGATTGGCTGTTTTGCGTGCCAGAATGCCAGCTCCTATTGCCGGCATAAAGAAAAACCATGGAACCACTACACTAATTGCACCAAAAACAAAACCATCCCAAATAGTAGTGCTAATTATTCCGCATATTTTCCAAAGAATAACATATGCAATAACATAAACACCGCCAACAAAATAATGGAAAACCCAACCAATAGCTCTCTCATTAGGATAAGCATCAGTTTCTTGTAATTGAGTATTAACAATTATACGATGACTGAAAATCATCAATAACCACCGCCCAATTATAGCCCAATCAGTTGGGGCTGATCCACCTAAACCATGAACAATGCGTTGCCATAAATCTATTACACCAACAGACAAAAAACTGATTAAAATTAAATACATAGTGGAGGTAAACAAAATTTATTCTCTAATTTTTAACAATTAGCCCTTAAATTAGACTACAAATCAAGTAAATAATGTTAGGTTTATAATCATTATGCAGATTTTTCCAATTACTTGAATTAACACTTGGGTTAGGTTAGTAAAGTTTGCATTAAGGCCATTAAATGATAGTCTCGAATTTTGATAAATAGTAACAAATTTTGGATTATTTGATAATAACTTAATAATTTATCTCTATTCATAAAACAAAATAATTATAGCGTTCTTGGAGGAACTAATGAAAAATTTATATAAAGTAGCCATCTTAGGAGCAATTACAGCTTCTTTTGCAGGTGAAGCCATTGCCAAAACTACATGGAATGTATCACTTTGGGGCAAGCGGCGTGCATTTACAGAGCATGTTGAAAAATTATCAGAATTAGTTTCAGAAAAAACTGGTGGCGACTTTCAATTAAATATTTCATATGGTGGCCTATCAAAAAATAAAGAAAATCTTGATGGTATTTCAATTGGTGCATTTGAAATGGCTCAGTTTTGCGCTGGTTACCATCGCGATAAGAACCCATCGATTACAGTTTTAGAATTACCATTCTTGGGCGTTTCTTCATTAGAAGAAGAACGCAAAATTTCTATGGCAGTTTATAATCATCCTGCGGTTAAGAAAGATTTATCACGCTGGAATGCTACTTTACTTATGCCATCCCCATTACCACAATATAACATTGTTGGTGTAGGTGCTGCGCCAAAAACATTAGCCGATTATGAAGGTTTAACTGTTCGTGCTACCGGCGGAATTGGTAAAGCTATGTCAGCAGTGAAGGCCGTACCAACGTCTATGTCAGCCTCTGAAGTTCGCCAAGCCTTAGATGGTGGAGTTGTTAAAGCTGTAGCATTTGCACCACATGCCCACATGTCCTTTGGTACAGTAGAAAGCGGTAAGTGGTGGACTAGCAATTTAAACCCAGGCACAGTGAATTGCCCTGTTGTTGCAAATACAGACGCATTAGCAAGTCTATCTGATACAAACCGAGATGCATTACTTGGTTCAATTGACGAGGCGTTAGATCACTATATTTTCACATATAACGGAAAAACAATGGATGCTTGGGGACCAAAGTTAGCTGAAAAAGGTATAGAAACAATTACATATACTGACAGTGAACTAGCTACTTTCAAGAAAGCAGTTGCAGGACCGGCAGCAGCTGAATGGATTTCCAATAACACCAAGAAAGGTCTTCCAGCTCAAGAGCTTTATGACCTTGTAACGGGCATGGTTGGAAAATAGTATAAATACGCTAATAAAAATTTGGCTGCCTTGATTAATCGAGGCGGCCTCAAAACGAAAGATAGTTATGGCAGTCGCATCATCAGTTCTAGTAGATAACTCATTTATTAGCAGAACTGATCAATACCTTTACAAAATAGAGTGTAAATTAGCTTTGCTAAGTGGTTTAGCTGTCTTTGCGCTTATGATGCTAGCAGTAATATCTGTTTCAGGCAGGCACCTAATTAATCAGCCACTGCCAGGATATGTTGACTGGATCGAACAAGCTATGCCATTGATCGCATTTATGGGCGTAGCCTATACACAACGAGATGGGGGCCATATCCGTATGGATCTAATCGTCTCCAAATTACATGGCCGCGCCCTTTGGACGGTTGAGTTTATCACTGTTTTTTTCATACTTTTAGTAATGCTATTAATTACGTGGGGAGCTTGGGCACATTTTGTTCGAAGCTTTGATTTTGCTTCCCCATTGTGGAGTAGAGATAGTTCAATGGACATTGCCCTACCACTTTGGCCAGCAAAACTTATGGCCCCCATTGCTTTTGGTATTTTAAGTTTACGTTGTATTGTTCAAATGTGTGCATATGGCAAAGCAATAATTAAAAAGGAAACATCTCCAGTTGGAGTACCTTTTATAGAAGACATAGCAACCCAAGCAGCTAAAGAAGCTGACATAGTTTCAAGGTAGAATAATAATGGAACCTATAGATATTGGGATTACAGTTTCCCTTGGAATGCTTATATTTGTGATACTAGGAATGCGCGTTGCATTTGCTGCTGCTATTTCAGGCGTCATAGGCCTTATTTGGATTTTTTGGGCTAAATTTGGATATGACCCAGCACAGTTTGGCAAAGCAGTAACAATTGCAGCCAAGACAGCTGGTCAAGTGCCCCACTCCAAAGTATCCTCACAAGCACTATCGTTAATACCTACATTTATTTTAATTGGATATCTTGCCTATTATGCAGGGTTAACTAAAGCATTATTTGAAGCTGCAAAAAAATGGATAGCTTGGGTTCCTGGAGGTCTGGCAGTTGCCACTGTTTTCGCAACCGCAGGCTTTGCTGCAGTTTCAGGCGCATCAGTAGCAACTTCTGCAGTTTTTGCACGTATTGCCATACCTGAAATGCTAGCCCTTGGGTATGATAAACGTTTTGCTGCTGGAGTTGTGGCTGCTGCAGGTACTTTGGCATCTTTAATTCCACCCTCCGCAATCTTGGTAATCTATGCAATCATTGTAGAACAAGACGTTGGAATGCTATTACTTGCTGGCTTTATACCAGGCGCTTTTTCTGCGGTTATTTACGCTTCTTTGATCATAGGACTTGCAGTTGTTTATAAAGGCTTTGGACCACCTGTCAGAGGGTTCACATGGCGAGAACGTTTTGAATCACTACCACCAGCCTTGCCAATCTTTGTTGTTATAACTGTTATTATTTTGTTTGCCTATAATCCATTTGGTGGTGACGTTTGGGGCACACCAACCGAAGGTGGCGCGATTGGGGCATTTGTTGTATTTTGTATGGCACTTTATCGGGGTATGCGCTGGCCACAACTAAAAGATGCTTTGATGGAAACAGCAAAATTAGCTGTGATGATTTTTACAATTATATGGGGTGTTCTAATCTATGTACGCTTCTTAGGGTTTGCTGACCTGCCAGCAGCTTTTTCCGACTGGATCACATCATTAGAACAAAGCCCAATGTTAACGCTTGTATTAATTCTATTGGCTTATGCAATCTTAGGAATGTTTATGGATGCAATTGGAATGCTTTTGCTAACTTTACCCATTACATACCCTGCTGTTATGGCATTAAATGGTGGTGAGTTTGTATCAGCAGCTGATAGCGCTTTTGGTATGTCAGGGCCAATGTGTGGTATTTGGTTTGGTATTCTTGTTGTTAAAATGGCAGAGTTTTGTTTGATCACACCACCAATAGGCTTAAACTGTTTTGTGGTTGCTGGCGTTCGAGACGACTTGAGCGTTCAAGATGTATTTAAGGGAGTGATGCCATTTTTTATCGCAGATGCTGTAACAATCGCCCTTCTTGTTTCTTTTCCAGCTATTGTTTTATGGCTACCAACTTTAGCAAGTTAATTTAATAAAGTAAGTATAACTAAACGTATTTAGTGCGCGTCAGCCCAGTTTTTACCAGTACCAGCATCAACTACTAATGGAATATCTAATTTTACTATCGGTTCGCTTGCGTTTTCCATGATCCTTCGCACAACATTAGTTGTTTCTTCAACTGCACCTTCAGGAACTTCAAAAATTAATTCGTCATGCACCTGTAACAACATTTTAGCAGGTAAATGCGCGATTGCTTTAGGCATCTGAATCATTGCCCGGCGGATAATATCTGCTGCAGTACCCTGAATTGGTGCATTAATTGCTGCACGTTTAGCGAAGCCCGCTTGAGGGCCTTTAGCATTAATTTCACTTGTATGAATTTTTCTACCAAACAAAGTTTTGACAAATCCATTTTCTTTAGCAAACGTAACTGTCTCATCCATATATGTACGAATGCCTGGGAAGCGTTCAAAATATGTATCAATAAATGCTTGGGCTTCTTTGCGCGGTATTCGAAGATTACGAGCAAGGCCAAATCCACTTATTCCATAAATCACACCAAAATTAATTGCTTTAGCCTGACGCCGGATCATGGGATCCATATTTTCTAATGGCACATTAAACATTTGTGATGCTGTAAGTGCATGAATGTCTTGGCCTTCATGAAAGGCTTGTTTCAAAGTATCAATTTTAGCAATATGTGCCAGAATACGTAATTCAATTTGACTGTAATCAAGCGATAGCAACACATTGCCTTCATCTGCAATAAATGCTTCACGAATTTTTCGACCAGCCTCAGACCGTATTGGTATATTTTGTAAATTTGGGTCAGCAGATGATAGGCGCCCAGTAGACGCTCCTGAAATAATATAAGAAGTATGCACACGCCCAGTATTTGGATTGATATGGGTTTGTAGTGCATCAGTATATGTACTTTTCAGCTTTGACATCTGACGCCAATCTAAAACTCGAGTAGGTAATTCATATCCCTCTGCAGCTAAGTCCTCCAAAACATCGACACCAGTACCATAAGCACCTGTCTTACCTTTTTTTCCACCAGGCAATTCTAATTTATCAAATAAAATTTCACCTAACTGTTTGGGTGACCCAACGTTGAAAGATTGCCCTCCTAGTTCATAGATTTCAGCCTCAAGCCCAGACATTGATTGGGCAAAGTTATTAGACATACGGCTCAGGGTATCACGATCAACTTTAATACCATGCATTTCCATTTCAGCTAATACAGGAATTAACGGGCGCTCTAACGTTTCATATACTTTAGTAACGCCTACACTATGTAATTGAGGTTTAAAAAATTGCCAAAGACGAAGTGTGATATCGGCATCCTCAGCTGCGTATTTAACTGCTTCATCAATGCCAACTTTATCAAATGTAATGGCCGATTTTCCAGCGCCTAAAAGCGTTTTAATACTAATAGGCTTATGCTCTAAATATCGCTCAGATAAATAATCCATACCATGATTATGCTTACCACCATTTAAGGCGTAGGATAGCAGCATCGTATCATCAACAGGTGCAATAGCCACTTCATAACGTGCAAATATCTTTGCATCGTACTTCATATTTTGGCCAATTTTTATAATAGACGTATCTTGTAGAACCGGTCGTAATATTTCTAAAGCTTCGTTCAAATTCATCTGGCCTTCTATTAATGAAGACCCACCAAACAAATCATCGTCACCACCTTTATGGGCAAGTGGAATATAACAAGCTTCACCTGCTTTAACTGATAAACATATACCAACTAGATCGACAATCATTTCGTTTAGCCCTGTCGTTTCAGTATCAACAGCGACATAACCACATTCGTATATCTTGTGTACCCAACGGTTTAATTCACTAGCATCACGTACACATTCGTACTTAGATGAATCAAAAGGAACCTGTTGTGTGGGAGCGTTAACTCGTACACCATTAGGGATATCAACTACCGGTGCAGAAACTCCCAACTTATTTGCTATTCGAGCAGACATAGTGCGGAATTCCATATCTGCAAGAAACCCAAGAACCATATCAGGATTAGGTGCCCTCACTTCAAAATCTTCAAATGTGCAATCCATTTGCATATCAGTTTTTAAAGTTACTAATTCACGACTTGTACGAATTTGATCAGCATTATCAATTAGAGATTCACGTCGTTTTGGCTGCTTAATCTCACTCGCACGATCTAAAAGGCTATCTAAGTCACCATATTCATTAATAAGAAGTGCAGCTGTTTTAATTCCAATTCCAGGTGCTCCTGGAACATTATCAACACTATCACCAGCCAATGACTGGACGTCAATTACGCGCTCAGGGCCAACACCAAACTTTTCTTCTACTTGCTCACGTCCAATTCGTTTATTTTTCATCGCGTCATACATTTCAACGCCATCGCCAACTAGCTGCATCAAGTCTTTGTCAGATGAAACAATAGTTACGCGCGCCCCCGCCTCACGGGCCTGAACTGCCAAGGTTGCCATAATATCATCTGCTTCAAAACCAACTTCTTCTATGCAGGCTAAGCCAAATGCTCTCGTAGCATCTCGAGTAAGGGGGAATTGCGGAACTAAATCTTCAGGCGTTGGGGGTCTATTCATTTTATATTCTGGGTAAATATCAGATCTGAATGTTTTACCTTTAGCATCAAATACCACCACCAAATGAGTTGGCGCATCAGAACCTTTTTGATTTTCGATCATTTTAAAAAGCATATTACAAAAACCGCTAACTGCACCAACAGGAAGCCCATCGGACTTTCGAGTTAAAGGAGGTAATGCGTGATATGCTCGGAATATGAATCCTGAACCATCTATAAGATGAATGTGATGACCTTTGCCAAATGCCATTGTTTAATGGCCTGTATCAAGATTGTTTTTTAACACAAACTTACAATCACAATATGGACATTCTACCCAACCAAGTTCACCAGAAATTTGCAACCAGACACGCGGATGCCCCCCAGCGCCACCATCACAAGCCACACGGGATGCTGTAACTTCTTTTACTTCTTTTGGCACTTTGTTCATTAGTCTTCCCCTAAATCCTTATTTATTATCTAGCTTCTGCAATCGGCGCTCGCAATGTTTAAGATTGGATCATACGACCAGCTGAACTACCACCCAAAATATGTACATGAAGATGAGGGACTTCTTGGACCCCATGCTCACCACTATTGGCAATCATACGAAACCCATCACCTGCATCAATCGACACTCCAAGTATATCACACACCTTACCTATTGCCCGAGTAAAACCAATTATCTCAATGTCAGAAGCCTCTTTGGCAAAATGATCAAAACTAACGTAGCTCCCCTTCGGAATAACTAAAACGTGCAATGGACGTTGAGCATTAATATCGCGAAATGCCAATGCATGGTCAGTCTCAAGAACTGTATCATTAGGAATTTCGCCACGAAGAATCTTAGCAAAGATATTTTGATTATCGTAAATATAAGTCATTTTAAGTCCATTTTTTAAAATATTGCGTAACCAGAGCATAATCCTTGGCAGACATTTAATTCAAAACTATAACTTTTCAGTTATAAAATCATCTATTTGCTTCAAAAAAACCTCAAAGCCCATTGGCAGCAAACAATTTCTGTAAGTTTTCTTCTGGTCGCGCCCCCATATGTGAGATTATCTCACCTGCTGCAATACATCCCATTTTACCACAAATATCTAAAGATTTATTCTGCGATATACCTGCCAAGAATCCAGCCGCAAATAAATCACCAGCTCCCGTAGCATCTACCATATTTACTGCATTTGTTTCCACATGAGTAATTTTACCACCATGCGCAATATAGGCTCCATCACCACCTGCAGTGCAAACTAATGTATCAACATATTGGGCACCATTTATAATAGACTCCATGAGTGTTTCACCTGAATACATGGCAGAAACTTCATGTTCGTTGCAAAATAACATATTAATATGATTAGCAATCAAATCATGAAAAGCATCACGATGACGATCTACACAAAAGGGATCTGACAGGCTAATGGAAGATTGACCCCCTGAGAAATTACATAATTCTACAGCATGAATAAATGCTGCTTGGCTTTCTGGGCGGTCAAATAAATAGCCCTCTAAATATAACCAATCCGTATTTGCCATTAATTTTGGATCAATATCTGAAACAGCCAATTGATTAGCAACACCTAAATAAGTATTCATTGATCTCTCACCATCTGGGCTTACCAAAATCATACTTCGTCCAGTTTCATCTTGGTGGCCTGCATCAACCATTGGTGTATTAAATTCTGCACCTTGAGCACGGATGTCATGTGCAAAAACACGACCCAATTGATCATCTTTAACTTTACCAACAAATGCTGACTTAACACCAAGCATAGACAAGCCCGCAATCGTATTAGCAGCAGACCCACCAGAGATTTCCGTTTCAGCAGCCATAGCGCCATATAAATCTGCAGCTCGTGCGGTATCGATTAATTGCATAATACCTTTTTCTACACCGTTATCAGTTAAAAAGGTATCATCACATTTTGCAAATACATCAACTATCGCATTTCCAATACCGACGACTTTATAAGCTTTACTCATTAGTTTTTTCCTCAAATTTACATAAGTCTTCAATGACACAGTTTGCACAAACTGGTTTGCGCGCCTTGCATGTATAACGCCCATGCAAGATCATCCAATGATGTGCATGGTGTTGAAATTCAGCCGGAATATGATCTTCAATTGCACGCTCAACCGCGATAACGTCTTTCCCTTTAGCCACACCAGTGCGATTACCAAACCGTAAAATGTGAGTATCTACAGCTTGGGTTGGCTGTTTAAACCACATGTTTAAAACAACATTAGCTGTTTTACGCCCCACACCTGGAAGACTTTCTAACGCTGCCCGAGATGAAGGCACAATACTATTATAGTCATCGATAAGGATTTGGCTCATCTTCATTACATTTTTTGCTTTTTGGCGAAATAAACCAATAGTTTTGATGTGGTTAATAATAGTATCAAGACCCAGAGCTACCATTTTTTCTGGTGTATTGGCGATCTTAAACAACTCTTTTGTAGCTTTGTTAACTCCAACATCAGTAGACTGCGCAGAGAGCGCTACGGCAACTACCAAAGTATAGGCGTTAACATGATCTAGCTCACCAGCAGGTTCTGGCTCACAATCACGAAAACGGCGAAACATTTCATAAATTGAATGATAATCAAGTTGGTTTGACATTTCACCTTGTGCCATGCAAATACTATTTTGCCAAGCAGTGAGACATATTTAAGTAGCCAAAATTTTAAATTTGTCACAATATAGTATTATGATGAACAACTTATATTATAACAAATTAGCTAAAACTATAATAAATAATAACTATATCAGTTTTGATCCTAATAATGGGCCTAATATTTTAGCTTCAGCACAATCAAATAATATATGCTTAAAGTCAGAAATAATTTTATCCAGTGAGATTGTACGAAAAGGAAAGGGTACTACTATTAACTATGGCTGGTTTGATAGCCCATACGGCTTCATGCTTATACTTGCCACAAAACGCGGTGTATGTGGATTGGCGTTAACAGACGATTACAGATCCATTGAAGTATTAACAGATATGGTCAGTCGATGGCCACAAGCTCATTTCATCGAGAACCAAGACCCAGTCATTCCATTCGCCAAGACAATAATAGAACATGGTGCCACAACCGATGTATACGTTTCTGGCAGCCTATTTCAAATAAAAGTATGGGAAACACTCTTAAAGATACCATTAGGTAACGTAACAACTTATAGCCAAATTGCTAATTACATTGGTAAACCTAGAGCTGTTCGTGCAGTAGCCACTGCCGTTGGACGTAATCCAATATCTTGGTTAATCCCTTGCCACCGCGTATTACCTAAAGCAGGTGGTTTAGGTGGTTACCATTGGGGGTTACCAATGAAATATAATTTGTTGAATGACGAGCTTTCAAAATAATAATTTGCCTTTTAAAATTTTATCATTTTTTTGTGATCAATCTTGTAATATGATAATTAAATTGCTCTCTATTCAGATAACTAAATAAAACAGGGATATGTACTATGCTGAACTATTTTAAGCCAATATTTATTTTATTACTAAGTGTGTTTACACTAATTTCTTGCACCGAAGATCCCTTTAATACCAAAAAAGGTGCAATAATTGGGGCAACAGCTGGAGTGATGTCAGGCCTCCTAACAGGAGATGATAGTAATGGAACAATTAAGCGAGCACTTGCAGGTGCAGCTTTAGGTGCGGCTATAGGCAATGAATTAGATATTCAGGAAGAAGAATTACGCAAGGATCTTGGTGGCAGTGGTGCTCTTATAAAAAACACAGGTGACAGTTTAATTGTGACCCTGCCAGAAGCAATCACCTTTGATATTAATAGTTCTACGGTTCGCTACACCTTGGAAGATTCACTTGTGCGTCTGGCAAAAAGTTTAAACAAATATCCAAATACAAATATTGATGTGATAGGTCATACTGATAACGTTGGGGATGAAAGCTATAATCAAGAGTTATCTGCACGCCGCGCTGGAAGCGTTGCCGCAATATTGGCGCAAAGTGGTGTATCCCAATCACGTATGCGAGCATATGGCCGCGGCGAACTAAAGCCTATAAAATCAAATGATACTGTCAATGGCCGCGCAGCAAACCGACGCGTTGATATCATTATAACACCAACTGACTAATCATTAGCTTGTCTCTCTTCTAATTTGATAATATATTTTTTTTAATTAGGAGAGCGGGATGCCATTTCAAAAAATTGAACTCGACCGAGTAGCAGTTAGTGTCATAATACAAATTGAGCAATTAATTTTGCGCGGTATAATTCGGCCAGGCGAAAGGCTTCCATCTGAGCGCGATCTAGCAGAACGTATGGGTGTTTCACGCCCATCACTTCGAGAAGCCATTTCTGCGCTTCAAGACAAAGGCTTGTTAACCACTAAAGCTAATGCTGGTGTTTTCGTTGCAGAGCTTTTGGGCGCTCCATTTTCAGCTCCATTAACAGATTTATTTTCGACGCATGATGAAGCAGTCTTTGATTATATATCTTTTAGAAGTGATTTAGAGGGCATGGCAGCTGAGCGTGCTGCAAACTTAGGTTCTGGAACTGATCTCAAAGTGATCAAAGCTATATTTGATAAAATGCAAACTGCGCACGAACTCAAGGATCCAGACCAAGAAGCTTCTTTGGATGCTGAATTCCATATGGCAATTATTGAAGCATCCCATAATGTATTTTTATTACACATGGTTAGATCTATGTTTGAAATGTTGAAAAAAGGTGTATTTTACAACCGTCAAATTATGTTTAGTCGCCATACCACTCGCGGCGCTCTTTTAGAGCAGCATAGAGCAATATGTAATGCTATCCAAAACCGCAATCCAAAGGCTGCACGTAAGGCAGCAGAAGATCATATGGATTTTATTAAAACCTGTATGGAAGAGGTAAAGAAAGCTGAAGCTAACGAAGAGATAGCAAAACTTCGGCTTGATCACACTGTAGCTAGCTAAATATTAATTCTATAAAAAAGCCCTACCGATCATATAGACCAATAGGGCTTTAAAATTCTCAATTACTTAACCTTAGTGTAGCTTATCTCCTGCATCTTTAATTGCAGCATCGATCAAATTGTTAGCATCAGAAGTCTTCATCTCTGAAGCAATAACATCTTTTGCAGCTGCTATAGCGAGAGACACGGCAGCATCCTTTACTTCTTTTACGGCTGCTGACTGGGCAGATGCAATTTGATCTTCGGCGGCAGCTAAACGACGCTTAATAGAAGCTTTTAAATTCTCCTTAGCAACTACAGCAGCTAATTTTGCTTCTTCTTTTGCATTAGCTACAATCTGATCAGCTTGAGTTTGAACTTCTTTTTGTTTGCGCTCATATTCAGCTAAAATGCTTTGTGCTTCTTCGCGCAAAGAGCGTGCTTCATCTAATTCAGATTGAATACCTTTAGCGCGTTCATCCAACATGCCACTTATTGTGCCTGGTACTTTAAGATATACAAGTAAACCTATAAATAACAAAAAAGCTAACAGTACAACAAAATTTGTATTGTTAAGTGAGATAAAGGGACCAGAAGCAGCAAAAACAGGACTTGCAGATAAAGCCAATAATGATGTCAAAGTAATTCGCATCGGATTAACCTTTCATACGGGCAGCAACTGCTGCTTTAATAGTTTTTGCATCACTAGTACCTGGCATCATTGCTTTCACAATATCTGCCGCAGTAGAGTTGGCAACTTCTTGAATAGATTTAATTGCACTGTTGCGAATTTCACCAATGGCTTTTTCAGATTCTGCTGCCTTAGAAGCTATTTCCGAATCTGCTTTAACAATTGCTTTATCTAGGTCTTTTTGAATTTCAGATTTTGCTTCATTAACAATATCACCAGCATGTGCTCTCGCCTCTGCCAATGCTTGATTATAAACATTTTCTGCGTTTACAGCAGCACGTTTCATCTCTTCAGCTTTATCAAGGTCACGCTGTATGGCACCTTGTCGTTCAGCCAAAACTGTTGCTATGCGAGGCAATGCAACTCGACTAAGAATAAGATATAGGACAACTAGTGTTACAAATAACCAAAATATTTGATTTGGAAACGTACTAAAGTCCAGCTGAGGCATGCCTGGAGCAGATTCTGCGCCACTTGCTGTGCCGGTTGTAGTATCAGCCATTATGTTCTCCAATTGGAAAAGCGAGTGGGGAGAACCCCACTCGCGTATCACTTAGTGTGAGAAAGCCCACACACTCTCTATTTGCTTAAACAGCAAACATTAATAGCAATGCTACTAGGAATGAGAAAATACCCAAAGCTTCAGCAAACGCTATGCCAATAAACAAAGTCGCTGTTTGCGCTCCAGCTGCTGCTGGATTGCGAAGTGCACCTGACAGGAAGTTACCTGCAACAGTACCAACACCGATACCAGCACCACCCATACCAATACAAGCTAGACCTGCTCCAATGTACTGCCCCAATTCTGCGATATTACCTTCCATGACGATTTCTCCTTTTGATGGAATAGATATAATAATTGTTCAAACGTTAGTGGCTCGGATGCAAAGCATCATTAAGATACACACACGTCAAAATAGTGAAAACATAAGCCTGGATACCAGCAACCAGCACCTCTAGCCCATATACAGCTGTAATAGATATGATTGGCAATGCTGCCCAAATACCTAATGCACCTGCAAAACCCGCGAATACTTTAATCACTGCATGACCAGCCATTACGTTACCCGCAAGACGGATAGAATGACTTACTGGGCGGACAAAGTATGAAATTAATTCAATGATAGCCAAAATAGGGCGTAATGCTAACGGCGCCGATGACACCCAAAACAAGCCAAGAAATTTCATTCCGTTTTTATAAAAACCGTAGATAGTGACTGTTAAAAATACACCCATCGCCAAACAAGCTGTTACAGCGATATGAGAAGTTGTTGTAAATGACATCGGCAACAGGCCGAGAAAGTTAGATACTAAAACAAATATAAATAGAGTAAAAATGTATGGAAAGAATTTCAAACCCTCTTTACCAGCTACATCTTCAATCATCTTGTACACAAAGCCGTATGCCATTTCAGCGATTGATTGAGTCCGCGTTGGTATTATCGCACGCTTCCGCGTACCTACAACTAACAGCAAAATAACTGCCAAAATAGCAAGTCCCATCCAAAGTGTAGCATTTGTAAAGCTATACCAATGAATTGGGCCGTCACCAAATAATGACTTAATTTCGAACTGATCCATTGGGTGGATGTTGAAACCGTTACCTGCTTCTTCTTTAACCACGTGCTTATTCCTTCTTCTCTAACAACTAAGTTTCGTCGTCATACATCTCTGCTTTACCAGATGGAGGAGTTACGCCATCCATCGTCGAATTCTTTTTTTGAACCTCAGTTGCAGTACGCATCATAGTACGTACCCCAGCAGCAAAGCCCAACATCGTGAATAGGATCAGAAACCATGGCAGCGTGCCAAACAGATTATCTAAACCATATCCAATCCCAAGTCCCATGAGCATTCCCACAACCAACTCAGTCACCATCCGCCAACCCATTTGAGCACCAGAGTAGTGGCTTTCATGCACAGGCTCTGGTTCAGAACGCTTACGCTTTGCCACCAACTTTTTATTCAACTCATCGAGACGTTTTGGGTCGATTGGATCAGCCATAAACACCTCACTTTAAACAACTGGGGATAGTTTGGGATGTAATAGGCCGAGACCCTCTTAGAGTCAACGAATTTAACTATATAATAAAATAGACTATGTAATTGATAAGATTATATTTAATTTGATATATAGAGTTTAAATTCCACCAAATTAAAACTTGTTATATAAAATCTGTATAAATTTGAAATTCAACCCTTTGGTTGATAAACAATAATTCATAAAATTTATAATATGCATATTTTATTAGATAGGTCATTTAATCCATCAGTTGACCTTTAAGTTAGATAAAAGATAGTGAAGCTTATGACACAAAACCTAGATCAAACCTTCGCTTCTCTTGGTGACCCAACACGTCGTCAGATTTTAATAATGTTATTAGAAGATGATATGGCTGTAACTGACGTTGCTGAACCATTTGATATATCGTTGGCTGCAATATCAAAGCATCTACAGATTTTGACTAGAGCCGGGCTCATATCACAGGAAAAACGTGGCCGTGTAATATGGTGTAAATTACAAATGCACGCAATGCGTGACGCCGCAATATGGATGGAAAGCTTTGGCCAATTGGAGCAAGTCAATCTAGATGTTTTTGAAGCATTTCTTAAAGATCAAACAATTCGATTTGATTAGCTAACCTTAAAGTGACCACGCTTTATTCTTTTCACTTAATGCGCATAATGTTTTATTTTATTAATGATCCATCAAGAACATACTGTAAAATTTGTGCAACTTGCTCAGAGGTTTCTACAACAGCCAACGCAGCCGCATCAATTTCTTTTAAAGGGTGCTGGTGCTCTGGCTGGTGCATCACAATAATAGATTTTCCCAGAGCACAAGCCTGGCCAGCATCAAACGCAGCATTCCATTGTTTATATTTTTCACCAAATCGAACAACAACAATATCAGCATCACCTATTGCTTTGCGCGTACGAATTGCATTTAATTTAGCACCTTTATTATCATGCCAAAATTTATTATTTTCAGCACCCATAATGGCTACACCACAATCATCTGATGAGTCATGATCCGTGACTGGAGCAGAAAATTCTACATTTAGGCCTACACAGCCCGCTGCAATTTCTTCGCGCCAATTAGAATGAATTTCACCTGCTAAGTATACATTTAATAACATGTTAACACCTTAAAACTCCACCAGTTGCTTTAGCAACTTTATCAATTATTTTAGAAGTTACTGCTTCAATATCCTTATCAGTCAAAGTTGCTTCTATTGGCTGCAATTTGACAGTTATTGCAATGGATTTTTTACCTTCACCCATTTGCGCCTCTGCTTTTGACCCATCAAAAACGTCAAATATAGATGCATCTAAAATAAGTGCTTTATCAGCACCTTTAGCAGCATTTAATAATGTTAAGGCTTCTATTTCAGTATCTACGACAAAAGCAAAATCACGTTCAACTGCTTGCAAATCACTAACCTTTAAAGCTGCACGCGTTGCTGTTTTTCGTTTTGGCTGTGGCGGGTTTTCCAAATGAATAGCAAATGCTACTGCTGGCCCTTTAATGCTAAAGGCATCAATAATTTTTGGATGTAATTCACCAAAAGCACACATCACATTTTTTGGGCCCAATGAAAGCTTGCCCGATCGTCCAGGATGCCACCATGCTTTGGCTCCTCGTAAAACCATCAGTTTCTCTGGCGCTCCAATTGCAGATAAGATTGCCTCTGCATCTGCTTTCGCGTCAAAAGTATCAACTGAACGGCGTGCGCCATGTGCGTCTCGAGGGCCCGTGTGGCCAATTAATAAACCTGTAGCTAACAGTTCTTGTTCCTCAGGCTCACCTCCATGAAAAACAGGCCCAACTTCAAATAAAGCCATGTCCATAATGCCACGTGCTTGGTTTCGTTGAGCGGCCTGTAAAAGGCCAGGTAGCAGTGATGGGCGCATGTGACTCATATCTGAAGAAATTGGATTACCAATCATAACAGCATCACTGCCACCACCAAATAACTCTGCAGATACCCGATCAATGAATGAGTATGTTACACACTCATTATATCCTAAGGACGCAATCGTACGCCGCGCCATAGCTTCTCGCCGTTGCATAGCCGTCAAAATCGGTTTTGGTATTCCATCAGACAAACGCGGCAATGGAACTCCGACCAATTTGGTCAATGACGCAATTCGTGCAACCTCTTCGACGAGATCTGCAGAACCAAGCACATCGGGACGCCAGCTGGGCACATGCGCTTGGTTACCTTTAATCACAAAACCTAATTCAGTCAAATATTTTACTTGGTTTTTAGCAGATATTTCCATTCCAACCAATGATTTAACTCGATCAGTGTCTAATGTGTATGAACGCGATACATCTGGAACTGTACCTGCAACAATTATTTCAGACGCATCACCACCTGCATACTTTTGAATCATTGCAGTTGCATGGTCACAACCGTTTGTTGTGAATAAAGGATCAACACCACGCTCAAATCGATAACGTGCGTCCGAGTTAATTTTTAATTTACGTCCCGTAATAGCAATTTGCTTTGGGTCCCAATAGGCACTTTCAACGAATACATTTACAGTATTTTCATCACAACCAGCTGCTAAGCCACCCATAATACCTGCAATACTTTCAACACCATTATCGTCAGAAATAACCATCATGCCTTTTTGTAGGGTATATTCCTTATCGTCTAAGGCAGTTATCACTTCACCCCCTTTGGCTCGGTGGATACGTAGATTACCAGCAACTTTATCCATATCAAAAACATGTAGTGGTCGGTTACGGTCATAGGTATAATAATTAGTCACATCGACTAAGAACGAAATTGGGCGTAATCCAATAGCACGTAAGGCTAATTGTAGCCAAGATGGGCTAGGGCCATTTTTGACACCTTTAATTACTCGACCTGTAAAAACAGGGCAGCCATCTAATGTATTGTCATCAATTTTGATCTGTAAATCAGACGTAAACTTTGAATCTATTGGAGCAACTAAATCACGTTTAATTAGCGTACCCAAACCGCGTGCAGCTAAATCACGAGCAATACCGCGAACACCAAGTGCATCTGGTCGATTTGGCGTAATAGCTATTTCAATTATAGGGTCAACAGTTTCGGGCCGGTTAGCGATCAAATAATCAGTAAACTTAGAACCCACTTTAGGTTTACCATCAAGCTCAATAATTCCATCGTGTTCGTCTGATAATTCCATCTCACGCTCTGAGGCCATCATGCCATATGATTCAATACCACGGATCTTACCAACCCCAATTGTTATATCCAAGCCAGGGACATAAACCCCAGGCTTTGCAACAACTACATAAATACCCTCACGTGCATTTGGTGCCCCACAAATAATTTGCAGCTCACCTTCATCAGTATCAACCTTACATACCCGCAATTTATCTGCATCAGGATGTTTCTCAGCATGATTAACATAACCAATCGTAAAGTCTGATAACTTATCAAGTGGGTTTACAACCTCTTCAACTTCTAACCCTAGATCAGTTAATGAATACAAAATATCATCTAGAGATGCCTCTGTTTTGAGATGCTCTTTAAGCCAAGATAATGTAAATTTCATGGGTCTACCGTATATAGATTTTTGTTATGATTTGGTTAAACGAAAGAACGTAGAAAGGGAAGGCTTCTCACCATACCTAATATTCCCAACGCTTTCTAAAGCAGAAATATAAATTTTAAATTTATTAAAAACTACAATATTTATTATGTAAATTTTTTAAGAACCCCTTAAAAAGTATCAACTATTAACGATTAATTCCATCATGCAGATTAGGCGTATCTAAACTTGCAAAGCCATAGTGGCGCAACCAACGTAAATCACTATCAAAAAATGCTCGTAAATCTGGGATCCCATATTTAAGCATTGCCAAACGATCAATACCCATACCAAAAGCAAATCCTTGATAAATATCAGTATCAATGCCACCTGCAGTTAAAACTTTAGGGTGCACCATTCCAGAACCAAGTATTTCCATCCAGTCATCACCTTCGCCAATTTTCAGCTGACCTCCAGCCCAAGAACAGCGTATGTCCACTTCTGCGCTGGGTTCAGTAAATGGAAAGTGTGACGCACGAAAGCGAAGCTCAATATCATCTACTTGAAAAAATGCACGGCAGAATTCTTCAAGGGTCCATTTCAAGTTCGCCATTGAAATATTTTTATCAATACACATACCCTCATATTGATGAAACATTGGCGTATGTGTTTGATCATAGTCTGCACGATAAACTCTGCCAGGACAGATAATTCGGCACGGTGCACCATGCGTTTCTAAATGACGGATTTGTACTGGACTTGTGTGCGTACGCAAGACATGAGCAGGCCGCTCATCTGTAGCGTCACGGTGCATATAAAACGTATCATGCTCCTGACGCGCTGGATGTTCAGGTGCTATGTTCAGCGCATCAAAATTATAATAATCATTCTCAATTTGTGGGCCTTCAGCTACTGAAAATCCTAAAGATGCAAAGATAGCAACAATTTCTTCTGTTACTTGTGAAATAGGATGTAGCGTTCCCTGGCGACGCGGGCGTCCAGCCATAGATACGTCAAGCCATTCAGATTGCAGTCGCTCATCTAAAGCTGCATCTGAAAGTGCTATCTTTTTAGCTATTAATGCAGAATTGATTTCATCTTTTAAGGCATTCAAAGCAGGGCCTGCCACTTGGCGCTCTTCTGGGGTCATTTTTCCCAGTTCACGCATCTTTAGACTAATTTCACCTTTTTTACCTACTGCCACTACACGTAAATCTTCAAGCGTAGCTTCATCTATGGCATCAGATATAGCGCTTAGATATTTTAATTTAAGGGAGTTAAGAGCATCCATGATTGTGTCCTTCTAATTGTTAAATGGAGTATCACAACAGCCCTTAAATGCAAGTGTTTGCATTACAAATTATAATTCAACACTAATCAGTAAATTTTAAATAAATCTTACTACAATTATTTTAGCATTAGATAAATTTAAGAAATCTCAGAATATTATCAAACGATGAATAGCCATAAAACTACTAAATATATGATAGTAACACTTAGGAATATTTTTTGCAGTAGCAAGCATCTATACGGAAAATGCTCTCACATAGATCTTGATAGGCTGGCGTCTTAATCTGACTTAGCATAAAAAAAGCCCCACATTTTCATGTGAGGCCTTAAATTTTATAATCGCATTTGACTTAAAGTGCTGCCTTAGCTTGCACTACGATTGCACCAAACGCTTCTGGTTCATGCACTGCTAGATCAGCTAAAACCTTACGGTCAACCTCAATACCAGCTAGTTGCACACCATTAATAAAGCGACTGTATGTTAATGTTTCATCGTTCATACGCACAGCTGCGTTAATACGTTGAATCCACAACGCACGGAAATTCCGTTTACGATTTTTACGATCGCGTGTTGCATATTGATTTGCTTTGTCCACAGCTTGGGTTGCTGTACGGAACGCATTTTTGCGTGCGCCGTAGTAACCTTTAGCGGCCTTAATGACCTTTTTGTGACGAGCGTGGGTAACTTTACCAGATGTAACTCTTGCCATTGTTCAAATCTCCTATCAGCGCGCGTAAGGCATGTATTTTTTAACGATCGTAGCATCCGCTGCTGACAATATGGTAGTACCACGTGCATTGCGCAGGAATTTATTTGAACGTTTAATCATACCGTGACGTTTGCCGGCTTGGCCGGATTTGACTTTGCCTGAGGCGGTCATCTTAAAGCGCTTTTTAGCACCCGATTTAGTCTTCATTTTGGGCATTTCCATCTCCTTTTGAGTTGGTTAACACGCTACTCGGCATACCCTATAGGCCGGTAACGTTTCTCAGTACGCGCTTTTATGACTCAAATCTTATAATTGCAAGGCCTAGTTATTAACTTTAATAGAATATAAAAATACTACCATGCAGTAATATTTAAAATTTAATTTTCTATAAAACTTACAACTTACAACTTACAACTTACAATAAGGTAATCGTTTTTTCATCTACGGAAGCAACACGGATAATATTTGTTGAGCCTGCTGTGTTGAATGGAACACCAGCGGTCACTACTATCTTATCTTTATCTTCTGCAAACTCATAACTTCTTGCTGCTCTTGCAGCACTTATTACAGCATGTTTAAATCTTGTTACTTCGCCTGTAATTACACAATGTAATCCCCATACAAGTCCTAACCTTCGCGCCACATCAGGTAAAGAGGTTAGAGCAATAATTGGAACCTTTGGACGCTCACGTGATGCTAAAATTGCAGTCGTACCTGAAGATGTAAAACAACAAATAGCTTTTACATCTGTAGTTTCCGCTATCTCTCGGGCAGCAGCAGTAATGGCATCAGCCACCTTACTGCGCGCAGTACTTCGAGTTGCTTCAATACCAGTTCTATATGTTGGGTCACGCTCAACCTCAACGGCAACTGCGTTCATTGTTCGAACAGCCTCTACTGGATATTTACCTGCTGCTGATTCAGCAGATAACATAACTGCATCTGCACCTTCATAAATAGCAGTGGCAACGTCCGAAACCTCAGCCCGCGTCGGAACTGGACTTTCAATCATACTTTCCATCATCTGAGTAGCTACAATCACAGGTTTGCCTGCATTACGGCAAGAAGTTACCAATCGTTTTTGAATTGGTGGAACTTCTTGAACAGGTAATTCAACACCTAAATCACCACGCGCAACCATAATTCCGTCTGAAACTGCTAATATTTCATCGAAAGCATCAACAGCTGCAGGCTTCTCAATCTTTGATAAAATAGCAGCACGGCCAGCTGTTAATCTGCGTGCTTCTTCAACATCTTCCGGGCGCTGTACAAATGAAAGAGCCAACCAATCTACACCTAATTCACAGGAAAATTCTAAATCTTTACGATCCTTATCTGATAGAGCAGCTAATGGCAAAATTACATCAGGGACATTTACTCCCTTGCGGTTTGAAATTTCACCACCAACAATAACTTCACAGTTTGCAAAGTCAGCACCACATTCTAGTACCTTAACTCTTAACTTGCCGTCATTAATTAACAAAGTAGACCCAATTTTTAAAGCAGCAAAAATCTCTTTGTGGGGCAAACATACTCGATTTTGATCACCTTCAGCTTCATCTAAATCAAATCTAAAGTTTGCACCTGCCTGAATTATTTCTTTGCCTACCTTAAACGCTCCACAACGCAACTTTGGTCCTTGCAAATCTGCAAGAATACAAATTGGGCGCCCCACATCTCGTTCAATATCTCGGATCATTTGATAACGATCCCGCATTTCACTATGAGTGCCATGACTCATATTTAAACGGAATACATCCACTCCCTCCTCAAATAACTTTTTAATCATCTCATATGTGTCTGACGCTGGGCCCAAAGTGGCTACTATTTTTACATTCCGATTTCTTCTCACAACAATTCCTCTCGTAGTAATCTTATTACCTAGTTACTGTGGCCTTTTTTGCCAAAGTAAGCAGGTAACAATTAAATCTTTTATTATTTATAATGAAAACATTAGCTACATGCTTTATAATAAAAACAACAGGCTAATTTATTTTTTAATTTTAATACTAATTCAACTATAAAGTTGTGATGATCAAAATTGAAGAAGTCTATAATCTGTAATACTAAAAACCAAAATAAAGAGATACCCAATGGATAAGCAAACTCAAATTGAAATTGAAGCTGCAGCTTTTAGAACCCTGCAAGAGCACTTAGCAAAAAGAACAGACGTACAAAATATTGATATGATGAATTTGGCTGGATTTTGTCGCAATTGTTTATCACGTTGGTATCAAGAAGCCGCAGAGGTTAAGGGGCTTACAATAACTAAAGATGAAGCCCGTGAGTTATTTTATGGAATGCCATTTCCTGAATGGAAAAATAAATACCAAACTGAAGCTACAAACCAACAAAAGGCCTCTTTTAACGATAGCCACAAATAGAACTGTGGTTTAAAATTAGTCAGCAAAAGTTTACGCCAAATAGTCTAGAATTTTGCTGACTGTACTTAAATCGCTGTCTTCAAAGACTCTTCTAAATAAATTGCACGTAATCTTGCAGCAATTGGGCCGGGGATTCCAGTTCCAACGTCAACACCGTCTACACTAACAACAGGCATCACAAAGGTAGATGCCGAGGTGATAAAAGCTTCATCTGCATCTTGAGCTTCAGCAATTGTAAAGTTTCGTTCCTCCACAGTCATCTTCGCTTCACCGGCAAACCGCAAAACTGCAGCGCGAGTAATACCATGCAAAATATCATTAGATAATTTACGTGTTATAATAACATCGCCCTTAATGATATATGCATTATTTGATGTGCCCTCAGTGACCATACCATCTTCAACCATCCATGCATCATCAGCACCTTCAGCCTTCGCCATCATTTTACCCATTGATGGGTATAATAATTGAACTGTTTTAATATCACGACGCCCCCAACGCTCATCAGAAATTGAAATAACTTTCATCCCAACCTTTGCCTTTGGGTTGTAAACCATATTAGGATTAGACTGCGTAAACAACACAACGGTTGGTTTTACTTTTTCAGGATCTGGGAATACAAAATCCCGATCATTTGGTGAACCACGTGTTATTTGTAGATAAATCATTCCTTCTTGCAAATCGTTAAGAGCTATAAGCTCCCGATGAACCTCTAATAATGCATCTTTTGTAATTGCTGGTTGCATCATAAGTTCGTTCATTGAGCGCGCTAAGCGTATAGCATGACCATTAAAATCAATTAATTTTCCACCTATCACTGATGTCACCTCATAAACACCATCAGCCATCAAAAAGCCCCTATCGAAAATAGAAACTTTGGCTTCACTTTCATGAACATATTCACCATTTAAATATACAATACGTGTCATGTTTATCCCCATAATTCCGGCCGTGCGGGATGTACCCCATCAGCATCATAAAATAATTTATGGTCACGGTCCTCACCTAACAGAAGCGGTCCGTCAAGATCTACTACTGATACACCCTGTGCAACTAAAATAGCAGGAGCCATAGCCAATGAAGATCCTACCATACAACCAACCATAACATCAAAATTCATATCCAGCGCAGCTTGTTTTAAATCTAATGCTTCTGTCAAACCGCCAGCTTTATCTAATTTAATATTTATCATATCATATTTGCCACGCAGACCAGCCAGACTACTGCGGTCATGACAACTCTCATCAGCACAAACAGGTAAGACACGCGTTAAACTCAGCAAAGCATCGTCTTTTCCAGCTGGGAAAGGCTGCTCTACCATTTCTACACCTAAACCAAGTAAAACAGGTGCTAGCTTTTCATATAATTCTGGTGTCCAACCCTCATTTGCATCAACAATGATACGGGAATTTAAAGCGCCAGCTCTCACAGCACGAATTCGATCAATATCATCATCCCCACCACCAAGTTTTGTTTTTAATAATGGGCGAAATGAATTTTTAGCTGCCTGTTCGTTCATTTTTTCGGGAGTATCTAAAGATAAAGTATAAGCAGTTATAACCGACTTAGGTAAACTTATACCTGCCAACTCCCAAACAGAACAGTTAGCTTCTTTTGCTTCCAAATCCCATAATGCACAATCAATCGCATTTCGCGCCGCGCCTGCAGGCAGAAGTTGCATCAGACTTTGCCTATCAAATTTCTGAGGCAGCGTTTGTATTTGCACACTTACACTTTCCATAGTCTCCCCATAACGGGCGTAGGGCACACATTCTCCCCAACCTTGGAATGTACCACGCGATAACGTAATCGTTAAAACATCCGCTTGGGTACGAGAACCACGCGAAATAGTGAAAACCTGCGCTAATTGAAAACTATTAGTTTCTATAGAAATTTTCATTTTAAAAGACTAACAAGCCTCCAAAGCATCTACCAACCGAGAAGCCCCATGCCGGAACGGATCTACAGCTGGAATACCCATCCTGCTTTCAGTTTCCGCCAAAAAAGCAATAGCTTCCATTTCAATTAAATGCTGAGTATTTACAGAAATACCAACAACTTTTACATTTGGGTTTACAACGCGTGCTAATATTAATGCTGTGTCACGCAACTCTTCCAAGTTTGGTAGATTATAACCTGGCAAACCTCGCATGTGTTTGCGTGTAGGTTCATGACACAGTATTAATGCATCAGGCTGACCACCATGAATAAGTGCCAAAGTTACACCTGAATACGACGCATGATATAAGCTGCCTTGACCTTCAATTAGATCCCAATGATTGTCATCATTATTTGGCGTTAAATGCTCAACTGCACCTGCCATAAAGTCAGCAATTACGGCATCTAATGGTACGCCATTACCAGTAATTAAGATTCCAGTTTGTCCTGTTGAACGAAATGTAGCCTTCATGTTTCGCTTTAACATTTCTTTTTCAATAGCAAGACCAGTATACATTTTTCCCACCGAACAATCAGTGCCAACTGCTAAACAACGTTTTCCAGTTCGTTTAACACCAGACGCAATTGGATATTCTTCAGATGGAATACGTACGTCAAAGAGCTGGCGCCCCAATTCAGTTGCCTTAGCCACCAACAAAGGCTCATCTTTAAGTAAGTTATGTAGACCCGAAGCAATATCTAGTCCTGCCTCCAGAGCCTCAATCAGCTTACTCTGCCACTCAAAAGATATAGTACCACCACGATTAGCCACGCCAATGACCAATGTTTTAGCGCCAGCAGTTACTGCCTCATCAAATGACATATCAGCAAGCCCTAAGTCAGCATTACATCCCTTCATACGATATTGCCCTACACTAAGATCTGGGCGCCAGTCTTTAATACCTTGAGCAACTTTAGCAGCTAAAGCATCCACAGCATCTCCAAGAAATAACAAATAAGGGGATTTAATCATGACGTATCTCACTTTAATTTTATAGATATTATATGCCACTGGTTATGATATATTAAATTGCTAAAATTTATTTTTTTTAGATTTTAATAGAAGAAAATTCTACAATATGGTTAAAATATATATGAATCTTCACTTTTCCAATAGTGCAGTAGGCGCATCTTCACTCCTGACAAAGTCCACTGGTGGCTGTTCTAATATTTTAGTCATACGTTTATATTCAAAAAAATTCTGATCTCCATTAACTTCAGCTGCCACTATTAAACATTGGAACAAGTATTTTGGCCCATCATAAATATCAACTAAACCACGCAAATTTTCTACAGTTTCTGCAGGCATACTAAATCCACCTGTCCATGCTTCAGTAACACGAAAAACATTACCATTTGTATGAACACATAGGCGATTACCACTTTTTGTAGCTCTTCTCCTAGCTCGCTCAAGTCCTTTACGTACATCTGCAGAGATAAATGTGTCCATGCTTATTCCCTAAATATTTTTATCTTATTGTTTTGCAAAACATCATATAATGTACATTGGCGTATAATCAATAATTTGAAACATTATAACGTAATCTATTAGGTATTATGATCTTCAACCAAATTTACGCCCGCTACAGGACGTAAAACATGCGGCATATTAGGATTATAAAGAGCACTATCAACAAAATCATGACTAGCAGCCAATGCAGGCCCAACCATTATTAACGCAGTGCGCGTAATTTTTTCTTTTCGGATTTTTTTACGTATATTACTCAACGTTCCACGAATTATCATCTGATCAGGCCAACCAATACGATAGCCAACCACGACCGGACAATCTTCACCATAATGTGGTATTAATTGACGTTCAATTTCACGCATATTTCTAACAGCCAAATGTATTGCCAGTGTCGCTCCAGTACGACCAAAGTTATCTAAGGTTTCCTTCTCTGGCATAGAAGTCGATTGCATTGACATGCGCGTCAAAATTATAGATTGCGCAATTTCCGGAATAGTCAACTCTTGACCCATTTCAGCAGCCATTGCTGCATATGCAGGTACCCCTGGAATAATCTTGAATGGAATATTATCAGCCTTTAAACGTCGAATTTGTTCTGCGATAGCTCCATACAGTGAGGGATCGCCAGAGTGCACCCGAGCAACATCTTGACCACGCTCGTGCGCCAGCTTTATGTATGCATGAGTATCATCTAATGTCATCACGGCTGTGTCTTCAACAATAGCATCAGCGGGTGCACAAGACACAACTTCAACCGGAACTAATGATCCCGCGTATAAACACACAGGGCATTTTTCAATTAGTGCTTTAGCTTTAACTGTTATCAAATCTGGATCGCCTGGGCCTGCACCAATAAAATAAACTGTCATGATAAATCTCCATCAATTTTTCGCGCATAACCACGGGGTGTAAACATACGTGGGCCTTCACCCAAATGTGCCAACCGTGAATTACTAGAACCAACCAAAACAACTGTTAGCATATCCACCTCATCCACTTCCAATTCATCCAAACGTCGATATCGTACATGTTCTTCTGGGCGACCCAGCGAACTAGCTAACATGACAGGCGTATTCCCAGGCCGGTGTAACAGTAAAATTTCGCGCGCCTCCGCTAAAAGTGTTCGCCGGCTTTTAGAAACTGGGTTATAGAATGCTATTACAAAATCGCCCTCAGCAGCTGCATGTAGACGACGAATAATGTCATCCCTTGGCGTCAATAAATCAGATAAACTAATAGTACAAAAATCATGCCCCAATGGCGCACCCGCTCTCGCAGCTGCACCTTGTAAAGCTGAGACGCCAGGAGTGCATTGAACTTCCACCCGCTTTGCAGCATTAGAGACTCCCAATGCTGTTTCATCGCGTTCTAATAACTCAAAAACTAAAGCTCCCATGGCATAGATTCCAGCATCGCCAGAACAAACCAGCGCAATATTTTTTCCTTTACCTGCTTGCTCTAGTGCATATCGGCATCGCGCCTCCTCACCACCTAATGGAAAGTCTGATCGCTTTTTACCCGCAGCTAATGGTCCTAAAAGATCAATATAAAGACCATAACCAACCAACTCTTCTGCTTCAGCAATAAGTTTAGATGCTTCTGGCGTACGCCAGGAATGTTGACCAGGGCCAATTCCAATAATTGATAGCTTACCGCGTGGCCTCCCAGCTAATTTTGTAATTACGTCTTTAGATTTTACTACTGCACAGGTCGCGTTAAGTGTTTTTTTCTTTTCAACAACCAAATCACCATCAGCCAACGCTAAAGCGGCGGCTTCTGAAACTCCATGGCATCCAACTTCAGCAAAAACGACATCAGATGGATTAGCTAGTTTTGGCGTTAAAACTTCTAATTCTGCAGCAGTAAAAACTCGAAATGGAACCCCTAACCGTACTGCAGTTTCTATCATTGCAGGCTCATCACCTTTAAGGTCTAGCGATCCAATACATGCAATAGCACCTGCAGCAATTCCAGCATCACTTAAAGATTCTGAAACTAATCGCCACATTTCATCCACTGTACAACCACGCGCACACCCTAAACCTAAAGTAAATTTTTGTGGGTGGTAAACCAAAGTCAAGTCATCCCCATCTAGTGGTGCCTCAGATACTGCCAAAGTTATATAACCATTTAATACACTGGTTATATCAAAAATATTTTCTCCCAAAACGCATACATCTGATCCACTCAAAAGTGACGCCATAACAGATTTTGCATTTTGTGGGTTGTTCAGACGATACCCAGACGGAGGTTCATCCAAAGCAACACCCATTGCCACATCTCCAGCTGTCGTTACCGCTGCATGGGTCTTTAGCCCCTCAGCAATTTGGCGTGCCAAACGGTTAGCCCCACGATGGCCACCTAGTAAGGGAATTACAGTTGATCCATCATCTGGCACAGACACAACAGGTGGCTCATTGAATTTATCCACCAACATTGGAGCAACCCCTCGCACCAATATACCAGCAGCACAAACACCAACAATTGGTATACCTGCAGCAAACAAAACTCGTACATAATCTAATGTATTCTCAAACGTCGCATCAGCACCATCAACACGCCCTTCACGGCCATGCAATTGTGCTCCCAAAATATCAGCAATACGTCGAGCAATTTTAAAACCTGATTTAGACAAGCACAAAACAACAGGTGTCATAGCCATGGATCATTTCCTTTAGTGACGAGTATCATTGAAAAGTAAGGTGCTGTTTTTGGCGCCTCTGATAATGGTAGAACCAGTTGATTAGGTAGGGTGGCACGCTCCACATAATGGGCATACTGCGTTAAATTTAATCTATCTAAAACTGTACGAATCTTAGGCAAATGGCGCCCTACTTTCATAATTGCAACAGCTTCAGCTGCTGCAATACGTGCCTCAAGGACTGCCTCATCAATTGGCCCTGGAATAATTGTTAGTACTTCATTTCGAGCGGTTAAAGGCCTTGCAGCTGAGGCAGCGCAAGCTGTCACTGACGTAACGCCAGGAACAATTTCACATTCAAATTCTTCATTCAAACGTGAAAATAAATACATAAAAGAGCCATAAAAAAATGGGTCACCTTCACATAACACAACTACATCCTTACCTTTGCGTAACCTTTCAGCAATCTGTGTTGCACCCAAATCATAAGCGGCCTGAGCTGGGCCACGCTCAACGGACATTGGCACCTCTACAGCGATTTCTTCAACTTCTTCGTTAATAATATCTTCAGCGATAGACCTTGCAAAACTATCACCTCTTTCTAATGTTGGATATGCTATAACTTCAGCACCTGAAAATAACCGGTATGCTTTCAAAGTCATTAATTCTGGGTCACCTGGGCCCAGCCCAACACCATACAAAACACCCTTCATCTCTTTATTAAACTCCACTGTGTAACAGGCATCGACGGGCGCCATCCATTAACTCGACCAATTGTGTCTGCGCGGCTCACTTGAATACGAACTAAGTCACCGCCATATTTAGCATATAAAATCAATAAAACTGCTTCCGACTCCAACGTTACAGCATTAACTACTAATCGTCCCAATGGTCGCAAAGCTGACCAACAGGTTTCAAAAGTTTTAATACTTAATCCACCCCCTATAAAAATAGCATCAGGTGCTTCTAAGCCATCCAACACATCGGGTACTGTTCCATCTATTAATTCAAGCTTGGGAACCCCGAGCGCGAGTGCGTTGTTTGCAGCAAAAGTTCGTCTATCTGCGCGTGGCTCTATTCCAATGGCACGCGCATAGCGTGCAGCGCGCATCCATTCAACAGCAACAGACCCACAGCCACAACCCACATCCCATAACAAAGCTCCCCTCATAGGCATTAGCTTTGCAACTGATATGGCACGGACTTCTTGTTTAGTCATAGTGCCATCGCCTTGAAATAAATCATCTGTTAACCCTGGCACGCGAGGCAGCATAGCAGCGTCTGCAGCTGCAATGCATTCAATTGCCAAAGTATTAAACGGCGGAACTTTTTGATTCCAATTAAAAGCATTTCCATCGAACCGCATTTCGTTTTTACCACCCATTGCAGCTAAAACAGTCATCTCTGATTGACCAAAACCACGTTCTGTCAAAAACCCTGCAATTTGCGCAGGTGTCTCTGCACCAGTTGTTAAAATTAATAATCTTTGGCTAGGCTGAATAAAAGCGATCATTTGCTCTACAGGTCGGCCATGAACAGTTAGTGTTTCCAAATCAGCCATAGACCATCCCATACGGGCCGCAGCTAATTGGAATGCGCCTACTTGAGGGTGATAAGTAATCTCTGATGGATCAATTTCTCGCCCTATGCGCGCGCCTACTGAATACCAAAGTGGATCACCGGTTGCCAAAACTACTACTCGTTTACCAGAATTTGATTTTAATATTTCTATCAAAGCATCAAATGGGCTTGGCCAGACAATTCGTTCAGCATTAACACTTATTAAATCTTGGTGTCGCAGGCTGCCCACAATGACTTCAGCGGCCTCAACAACTGCACGTGTTACCGGTGATAGCCCTTGAATACCGTCTTCGCCGATACCTACAATATGAAGCCATGCATTCATGTGGCTATCTCAGGCAGTCCAGCTGACAATGCATTCACGGCGGCAGAAGCCATTGCAGATCCACCACGTCGACCGCGAAGTGTAATATATTCACAATCCCGTGGATAAGCCGCTAGCTCAGCTTTACTTTCTGCAGCACCTACAAAACCAACAGGAAATCCTAAAATACAAGCTGGCTTAGGAAAGCCTTGATCTATTAACTCTAGCAAATGAAACAGTGCAGTTGGCGCATTCCCAATCGCAACAACTGCTCCTTTAATATGGGGTTCCCATAACTCTATGGCGGCAGCTGATCGTGTATTTACAATCTGAGTAGAACGCGTGGGAACTGCTGAATCATTTAATGTGACTATAACTTGGTTTTCAGCCGGCAGGTATCGACGAATAATACCGGCTCCAACCATTTCACAATCACAAAGTATGGGCGCGCCTTTAGCCAAAGCCAAAGACCCCGCGTTTGCAGCATCTAAAGAATATGCAATGCGATCTGCTACCTCTATCATTCCACAAGAATGAATCAGGCGAATAACCACAGCCTGTATTTCAGGTGTAAACCTATCCAAATTTGCCTCTCTGCGAACAGTGGCAAAACTGGCAGCATAAATAGCTTTGGGGTCGCGTTCATATGGTAACAACGGTCTGCTCACTTTTTACGCGCAGATTCGGGACCCAACGGGTGTTTCGCTTGAGGATACTTTGGATGTGAGTGGCTATGGTCATGATCGTGACTATGGCCATGTGAGTGACTATGGTCATGATCGTGGCTATCCATATCTAATCTACATTCACCAGTACAATAAGTGTCACACAACTTGCAGTCTTCTACGTTAGACCCAGGAGCAGATGCGCCCTGACCCTCAACATGATGATGATGGCTTTCTTGTACAGAACCTACTTCCGCTTCAAATCCTAAAACCTGTGTGCGATATTTACATAATGCACAGTTTGGTGGTGGAATCTCACCAACCTGTTCGGTAATACGTTCTGCAAATGTTTCCAAGACTTTAGGGTGGTCTCCTAAATAACTTGCCTTAATAAATTGAATATCAGGATATTTAACGGCACATTTATCAGTAAAACCATAGATACGGTCAATTAATATTCCACTAAACAAAAAGTATGGAAAAACAATAACCCTCTTATATCCAAGGCGGGATACATGATCTAAACAAGGTTCAACTAATGGAAAAGTTACACCAGAATAACCAACTTCACACCAACCCAAACCCATACCTTCCCAAAGCATACGTGCAACTTTAGAAACATTTGAATTTGCGTCTGGATCAGATGACCCCCTACCAATTACTACCAAAGCTGTATCATGCAAAGCCATTTCACCGTGCTCTTTATTTGCTACATCTAATGCATCTTGGATACGTCCAGCTGCAGCTGCAACCATTTTTGGGTCAACCCCTAGTTCTCGCCCATAATTTACATCAATGTTATATTTAGCAGAATAAGTATTTAAAACTGTTGGAATATCATTTTTGGAATGCATTGCCGCAAAAAGCATTCCTGGGACTGCTAAAACTTTATTGCACCCATTCTCTCGCAACTTGTCTAAGCCATCACGAATTAAGGGGTTTGCAAACTCTAGATATCCATACTCCATCTGCCATTCAGGTGGTAAGTAAGGTGGTAATTTTTCAGCCAATGTTGCAAATTCATCTACAGCCGATTGACTCCGTGAGCCATGCCCACAAATCATAACACCAATTTTTTCTACCATAATTTATTCCCCCTGCAATTCTTCTTCTATACCTTCAGAAATCTCTTCTTTGACTTCTTTATCTTTTGAATTCCCACACAGCCCCCAAGCTGCGGTCGCTGCCGCGGCAGCCGCGGCAGCCAATCCAATCCAATGGCTGTGCCCCACCAATTCAGGTAGATGCCCCCAATGAGCAAAGGCTGGCATTGGTGCCAAAAATAAAAAAATAGTAATTACCCGCATATTATTTCCTCAATTACAGATGAACGAAAAAGTTGGCAGCTTGCCTGACGATGTTGACTTTAGTCCCCGTTTGGGTCGACCATATTCAACACACCTTTCCGGCCCCTTGGGCTTCGTCTTAAAATACATATAGATCAGGCTCCAGATTAGCGCAACAGATTAGCGTCGGAGCATCACCTAAAACCGACCTTAAAACTGTTTCTTAAAAGCATACAATATGTTGCAAGTTCTTATGTTGTTGAAATTAAAAATTACTATTAAATATATTTAAAATTTAAGGAGCTGACTATGGGTTTATTAGTAAACGGGAAATGGGTAGATCAGTGGTATGACACAAAGTCCAATGGTGGCAAATTTGTGCGCCAGCAATCTAAGTTTCGCAATTGGATTACTCCTGATGGATTAGCTGGACCCACTGGAATAAATGGATTTAAAGCTGAAACTGGCCGTTACCACTTATATGTGTCTTTAGCATGCCCATGGGCTCATAGAACACTAATTTTTCGGGAGCTAAAAGATTTACAAGATCACATAACAGTAGATATTGTACATCCCGACATGATGGATAAAGGCTGGACCTTCCAACAAAGAGGCGAAGCAAAGGGTGACAGTTTATTTGAATCAAAATTAGCACATGAAATCTATACTCGAGCAGATCCTGACGCAACTACACGTGTAACAGTTCCTATTTTATGGGATAAAAAGACAAATTCAATTGTATCAAACGAATCTTCTGAAATTATACGTATGTTTAACTCCGCCTTTAACAAAATCACAGGAAATACTGTTGATTACTGGCCCGTTGAAATGCGTGATGATATTGAAAAAATAAATACGCGCATATACTCCGATATAAATAATGGTGTTTATAAATCTGGGTTTGCAACGACCCAACCCGCTTACGACATCGCTGTAAAAGGCTTATTTGATGCACTTGATTGGGTGGAAGATACATTATCAAAAAAACGTTATTTATTAGGAAATCAATTAACTGAAGCAGATTGGCGGCTATTTACTACTTTAGTTCGATTTGACAGTGTCTATGTACTTCATTTTAAATGTAATCGAAAACGGATCATTGATTACCCTAACATTTGGGGCTACGCGCGTGAATTATTTCAACATCATGGCATCTCTAAAACAACAAATTTTGATCATATAATTCGCCATTACCATTACAGCCATGAGACTATAAGTCCAAATAGAATTATTCCAATTAACCCCATCATTAACTGGGCCGAACCCCATCATCGAGCATCTTAAAATGATAGTGAGGGGACGCAAAATAAATGGCTAAATAACTTTTACTATAAAATAATACACAGACATTAAAAAACATACCTTTTATCTCACTATTATTTTATTAAAAGTAGTATTATTGGATTTAAATTTATATTTAAGCGATAATAATTGCGTTTTATCAAATTTTTATGCAATCACGTTCTCATGAAATAAGGAGAGTCGTATGACGACAACGATTACTGTATGCGAAACTTGTAAATGCGCCGGCTGGAATGCTGAAACAGCAAACAAGACAGATGGCGAAACTTTAGCTGATTTAGTTCAAAAAATTGTTGCTAACTCTTCTGATATAACTTTTCGCCGCCATGCTTGCTTAATGGGCTGTGATTTTGCTTGCAACGTAGCAATTCAAGCAAGTGGAAAGCTAAACTATGTTTTGGGAAACTTTTCCCCCAACATTGAAAGTGCTAAAGGTATTGTTGATTACGCGAAACTTCATGCAGCTAGTGATAAAGGCCAGGTCCCTTTTCGAGAATGGCCACAATCAATAAAAGGTCATTTCCGCGCACGCTTACCAACACTGGATAACAGCTAATGCCAAATACTCGTGATCACGGAGGTGGCCTCGATGACGCAATTTTAAAGTATGGAGGTAGACGTATAAATTGGCTTGATTTGTCTACTGGCATTAATCCCATACCATATCCTATACCCAAAGTTCCAAATCACTTTTGGCATTCACTTCCAGACAGCCAGGCACAGTTAGCACTCTTAAGCGCTGCACGCAAGTTTTGGAAAGTTCCTAATGGCGCAGATATCATTGCTTCATCTGGGGTCTCACAATTAATAGCCGTGCTTCCCAGTTTACTACCGGTTAATTGCGTTGAAATAATAGGTCCAACTTACAACGAACACGCCGCAGCTTTCCGCTCAGCTGGATGGACAGTTGGTGAAACAGGTAATGTCCGTGTCATTGTTCACCCAAATAACCCTGATGGCAATCATCATTTGATTTCAACACAGGATGTAAAAGATACAGATCTTATAATAATTGACGAAAGTTTTTGTGATGTCACACCAGATGCAACACTTATCAATCTAACAAATCAAAATAATGTAATAGTCCTGAAGGGGCTTGGCAAATTTTGGGGCCTAGCTGGATTACGGCTTGGCTTTGCGGTGGCAGCACCTGAATTAATAAAAAAAATAACTGATCGAGTTGGTCCATGGGCGATTTCAGGACCAGCACAATTTATTGGACAGGCAGCGTTAACTGACAACAGTTGGATAATTAAAACTCGCTCTCACTTAAGAGAAAATAGTTTAAGATTAGATAATCTTATGATGAAGTATGGAAACAAGCCTTTAGGTGGCACAGATTTATTCCGCCTTTATGAAGTTGAGAATGCTACCAAAGCCCAAAACGCGTTAGCAAAAAACTTTATTTGGACTCGCATTTTTCCATATTCAAACAATTGGTTAAGGCTTGGAATTCCAGGTACTGAAGCTCAATGGGCAAAACTACTAAATGCATTAGAGGCCTAAATGGGAAATTTACAAATTTTACTTTTTGCTTTGGTTTTAGATTATGCAGTTGGGGACCCCCAAAAGCTTTGGAAAAAGTTGCCACACCCTGCTGTATTAATGGGAAAAATGGTTTCTTTATTTGATGCATATTTAAACAATGGATCTGCACTAAAGCTCAAAGGAATAGTCTCCACTATTTTGCTATCTTTTTCAGCAATTTTTATTGGATGGTTTATTAAGTGGATTCCAGATTTTAATATATTGGAATTAATATCTGTAACTATTCTTCTAGCACATAATTCGTTGGTCAAGCATGTAAAAGATGTTGGTGATGGCCTAACTCAAAGCCTTTCAGCAGGACGCAAAGCAGTTGCTTGCATCGTTGGCAGAGAGACAAAAGATTTAGATGTATCCAACGTATCTAGAGCAGCCGTTGAAAGTGCAGCAGAAAACTTCTCCGATGCTGTTATTGCACCAGCATTTTGGTATGTAATTTTTGGATTGCCAGGATTAATATTATATAAGATGACTAATACTGCAGATAGTATGGTTGGCTATCGAACCAAGAAATATCTGCAATATGGGTTTGGCGCTGCCAAACTTGACGATCTTTTAAATTTAATACCATCCCGAATATGTGGCACATTAATGTGCATTACTCATAGGTCACAACATAGCTTTGGCATAATGATAAAGGATGCAAAACTACACAGCTCTCCTAATGCGGGCTGGCCAGAGTCAGCAATGGCTGCACTTCTTAATGTAGCATTGTCTGGGCCTCGTATTTATAATGGTAAATTAACAAACGACCCTTTCTTAAATTCAACTGGCCGACACAATATGACATCAAATGATATTAAAGAAGCGATTATGGTGCTAAACCGTTCTTGGTTTGTCTTCACCTGTTTTATAGCAACTTTAGTTTTTTTTACTTGGGCTTTTTAATTTTAACAATTTAAATTACCAGCAGTTATAGAATTCTAATTTGATAGCTTTTTATTATCTGTAAAACTGGAAAATTCTTAAGCCAAGTTACTTACATCTATTTTATATTATTTTGATACAAAATCATTATTTTTTATGATTAATAAAGTACTATTTTTTCATTTTTATATGTTAGAAACATAAAACATTACATAAAATTTAAATTTTTTTAAATCATCTTGATAATTTATGCCTGATTTATATTTAAAATATGGGATAAACTAATGAAATACATACAAATTTCGGCTAATTATTGCCAAAAGCCATAAAAATAAGGCATTAGTCCATTTTTTACTTGGATTATTTCTTTTTTATACACAATATGTAGTTATAATATAAGTATAAGATATAATATGTTGTACAAATTTTAAACGAAGGAATAGCAAATGACTCAGAAGCCAATGACAAAAACCCAATTGGTTGCCAATCTTGCAGAAGCGACTGGTAGCGACAAAGCGACAGCTAACCAAGCACTAGAAGCTTTAGCTGGAATAGTATCAAAAGAAGTTGCAGCAGGGGGCGCAGTTACTTTGCCCGGCTTAGGTAAATTCCAATGCCGCGCACGTCCAGAGCGCATGGTACGTAATCCTGCAACAGGTGAGCAATTTATGAAGCCAGCTGACCGTGTTGCAAAAGTGACGATCGCAAAAGCACTAAAAGACGTTATTAATAATTAATAGTTATTACGGAGAATTTTTCTCCTCGACGTATAAAGTTATATGTTTAAGGTCGCCTTCCTAAGGCGGCCTTTTCCATTGGAGATCTAATGGACATTAAGTCAACATTAATGGGATTAACTTTTGCGCTTATATGGTCAAGCGCCTTCACTTCTGCTCATATAATAGTCCAAGTGGCACCGCCTTTATCAATCTCAGCATTACGATTTTTGTTTGCAGGTTTAATTGCAATATTTATTGCATATGTATTGGGGGAGCGTGCAAATTTTACACGTAAACAATGGTACAGCATTATCCTATTTGGTATTTGTCAAAATGCAATTTACTTAGGTTTATTTTTTATGGCGATGACAAGAATAGAGGCGTCACTTGCTTCTATTCTTGCATCTATTATGCCTCTTCTGGTCGCGTTTTCTTTAGTAACAGTATTTAGTGAAAAACTATCTAAAATTGGAATAATTGGTTTAATTACTGGCTTTTCAGGCGTAACATTAATAATGGGCTCACGCCTTACAAGTGGGGTCGACTTTGTTGGAATTGTTCAGTGTATAATAGGAGTTATTGCCTTAACTATAGCAACCCTATCTGTAAAGTCAGCGTCTACAGGTGGAAATTTGTTCATGGTTGTAGGAATGCAAATGTTAGTGGGAGCAGCAGCCTTAACTATTCCAGCTTTAACTCTTGAAACATGGAGCATGACCTGGACCCCCAAAGTTGTATTAGCGTTTACTTATACAATTATAGTGCCAGGTATAATTGCCACATATATATGGTTTCTTTTAGTAGGCCGCATAGGCCCGACAAAAGCGGCTACATTTCATTTTTTAAATCCATTTTTTGGGGTAGCGATAGCTGCAGTATTATTAGGTGAAAGTTTAACTATAATTGATATAATAGGTGTTGCCATAATCATGGTTGGCATACTCACAGTGCAAAAATCTAAACATAAATAAAATCTTATTTTAATAAACTTTGACGTGCTTACTTAGAATTCCTAATTAACCAATGTTCCCTTGATTTTCACCGACTTGCCCTCTGTGCAGCATTAAGTGATCTAGTATAACGCAAGCCATCATAGCCTCACCAACCGGTACCGCGCGAATACCAACACATGGATCATGGCGGCCCTTAGTTATTATAGATGTTTCTTCTCCAAGCTTAGTTATTGTTGCACGTTCTTTTAATATTGAAGACGTTGGTTTCACTGCAAACCGACACACTATGTCCTGGCCAGTTGAGATACCACCCAATGCACCACCAGAATGATTTGAATTATATGTTGGCATACCATCAACAAAACTTATCTCGTCTGCATTATCTTCACCAGTCAGTTCAGAAGACCCAAAACCAGCTCCTATTTCAACTCCCTTTACAGCATTAATAGTCATCATTGCAGTTGCTATGTCAGTATCAATTTTACCATAAATAGGCGCGCCTAGGCCAGCTGGAACCCCACTTGCAATAATTTCAATGACTGCACCTACTGAATTTCCCGATTTACGTAGATCATCTAAATAATTAGCCCATAATTCAGCTGCATTTTTATCAGGTGTCCAAAAAGGATTATTTTCTATTTCAGTCAAATCAATTTTAGTTCGGTCGATCTTATGTGGCCCCATCTGGACCATATAGCCAGTAATCTCAATTTCAGGTGCAAGAGATTTTAGTACTTCACGCGCTACGCCTCCAGCCGCAACTCGCGCAGCAGTCTCACGTGCAGACGAACGTCCACCACCCCGATAATCACGAATTCCATATTTTTGCCAATAGGTAATATCTGCGTGGCCTGGCCTAAACTTTTCCATAATCTCAGAATAGTCTTTAGATCGTTGATCAGTATTCTCAATTATTAATTGAATTGGATGGCCAGTAGTTTTGCCTTCAAACATCCCTGATAAGATTTTTACTTCATCAGGTTCACGGCGTTGGGTAGTATATTTATTTTGACCTGGCTTTCGCTTATTGAGCCAATGTTGTAAATCATTAGCATTCAATTCAATGTTAGGTGGACATCCATCAATCGTTGCACCCAATGCAGGTCCATGACTTTCACCCCAAGTTGTTACCGTGAACATACGTCCAAATGAATTCGTTGCCATAAGCTTTACTCCAATACTTTATAAACTAATACCCTACGAATTACATAAAAGAAAACCCATCCTTGCTTATTTTTTAATTCCTGCCTAAACGTAACTGTACCTCGGGGGGCCATTATGGCTGAGATGCGCTTGCGCGAACCCGTCGAACCTGAACCGGATCATACCGGCGTAGGGAAGGTTTCGTTTCAAACGACCCCCTTACGCTTGTAGCAATTGGAGTATTGAAATGAATAAACTTACCATCCTTGCTGCGGGCCTTACATTGGCACTTGCCATACCAGCTCATGCACAAGATTTACCAAAACTTACTGTTTACACCTATGATAGCTTTGTTTCTGATTGGGGACCTGGTCCTTCAATTGAAAAAGCATTTGAAGCAACTTGCGAATGCGATTTAGACTTAGTTGGCGCAGGCGATGGAGCAGCTCTTCTAACACGACTTCAATTAGAAGGCACTCGTACCGAAGCTGATATTGCATTAGGCTTAGATACTAATTTAATAGCTCGCGCTAATGCAACTGGCTTATTTACAAACTATGCAAACCGACCAGAGAGGTTGGACGTTCCCATAACCTGGACAGACGACACATTCTTGCCATACGATTGGGGCTATTTTGCTTTTGTGTATGATAATACTAAAATTTCTAACGTACCAAATAACTTTGAGGCATTAATTGCAATGCCAGATGACTTTAAAATTGTTATTCAAGACCCTCGTTCGTCCACACCAGGTCTTGGTCTATTATTGTGGGTAAAAGAAGCATATGGTGATCGTGCTCCAGAAATTTGGGCAGGATTAGCACCAAAAATCTTGACTGTAACTGCTGGCTGGTCTGAGGCCTACGGCATGTTCACAGACGGTGAAGCAGATATGGTTTTGTCATATACAACATCACCTGCATACCACATTATTGCAGAAGGCGATGAAACAAAATCAGCAGCAAAATTTGATGAAGGTCACTACATGCAGATAGAAGTAGCCGCGAAGCTTGCATCTACTGACCAACCAAAGTTAGCAGATCAGTTTTTAGAGTTCATGACGTCAAATGAATTTCAATCCATTATTCCAACCACTAATTGGATGTATCCTGCGGTAATTCCTACTAATGGTCTACCCAAAGGATTTGAAAAACTTATTACACCTTCAAAAAGTTTAATTATCTCTGCAGATAAAGCTCAAATGGTCCGCGATGAGGCGCTTGCAGAATGGCTCACAGCACTCAGCCAATAAGACCAATACATTTTATCCTTGGTGGTAGCGCTTTTGCGCTGCTACTATTACTTACGCTTGGTACAGTTATTGCTCTTTGGTGGCATGCCGAGACTAGCGTTGCGTTAACTCCCTCAGATTGGTCAATAATTCAGTTTACTATTGTTCAAGCTTTGGCTTCAGCATCTATTTCAATTCTAATTGCAATTCCTACTGCAAGAGCACTTTCTCGGCGTAATTTCAGAGGTCGCCAATTCATTCTAACTATAATGGGTGCTCCTTTTATTCTACCATCAATTGTTGCTATTTTAGGCATCTTAGCTGTTTGGGGAAGATCAGGGTATATATCAGACCTTATGGCTAATTTTGGTGTAGGCCCAATAAATATCTATGGCTTTGGGGGGGTAGTTTTAGCTCATGTATTTTTCAATATTCCTTTAGCTACACGCATATTCCTTCAAGGTTGGTCAGCAATACCTATCGAGCATTTTCGTTTATCAGCTCAATTAGGCATTAACACTGCAGGTATTACTCGCCACCTTGAACGACCAATGCTACACGCAGCTGTTCCTGGTGCTTTTCTTTTGATATTCCTACTTTGTGTTTCAAGCTTTACCGTAGCACTTGCATTGGGGGGTGGGCCAAAAGCAACAACAATAGAACTAGCCATTTATCAGGCTTTGCGCTTTGATTTTAATCTTGCAAAAGCGTCACAGTTAGCAATGATACAATTCGCTCTATGTGTTATTTTGGGTGGGTTGACTATATTGCTATCAAAACCAATTCATTTTTCACAGGGTTTAGATAGAAAAGTAGAGAGGTGGGACGCGCGCGAAATTCAGTATCGTATTTTTGATGTTTTTATTCTCACTATTGTTTGTCTATTTTTATTTCTCCCACTTTACTCCGTGTTCATACGTGGCATTATCCCACTATTTACTTTACCATCTACAGTTTGGGTTGCCGCACTTAATTCTATTACTGTTGCATTGCTTTCGGCAATAATATCAGTTGCAATGGCCCTAACAATGTCAGCATTAATAATTCGCATGGCACACAAATATCAGACTACTTCACAAGCAATGGAGATAGTCAGCTTCTTAACTCTTGCAGCATCACCGTTTGTAATAGGAACTGGTCTCTTTGTTATAACATTTCCTTTTATTTCTCCGTTTACTATCGCCTTACCTGTAACAGCACTAGTAAATGCTGCCATGTCATTGCCCTTTTCCTTAAGAATGATTTTACCCGCAATGATCCGCGCTGAAAGTCACAATGGCCGTTTAGCTGACAGCCTTGGGATGCAAACTTGGACAAGGTTTTATATTGCTATATGGCCTCGATTACGTCGGCCAGTAGGCTTCTCTGCAGGACTTGCCGCCGCCTTGTCGATGGGTGATCTTGGCGTTATAACTTTATTTGCCCCACCAGATGTAGCGACACTACCATTGATAATGTATCATATGATGTCCAGCTATCAATTAGAAGCGGCCGCTGGCGTTGCCTTGCTATTAGTATCATTAAGTCTCGCGTTATTTTGGATTTTCGATAAAGGAGGCCGTCTTGAGCATAACCTTAGATAGTATCAAGCTAAGTCATGGGGAATTTACGCTTACAGCAGACTTTAAAATTAAGGAGGGCCAAAAAGTTGCACTCCTTGGGCCATCAGGTGGTGGAAAATCCACTCTGTTATCAACAATTGCTGGATTTAAAACTCCTGATATGGGACGAATTTTATATAATGAAATCGATATTACCAATATGCCACCAGCAAAACGGCCAATAGCTTTGTTATTCCAAGAACATAATCTGTTTCCCCACCTTTCTGTCGAAAAAAATATAGCTTTAGGCATCAATACGACATTACGATTGTCAGCGCTGGACATTAAGGTTGTAAAAGACGCTTTATATCGCGTTGGATTAGATGGCCAAGGTCACAAAATGCCTTCTGAACTGTCTGGCGGACAACAACAGCGTGTAGCATTAGCCCGATGTCTCCTACGCAAACAGCCGATACTTTGCCTAGATGAGCCGTTTGCTGCGCTTGGGCCTGCATTAAAAAGAGAAATGTTAGATTTAGTTAATGAAATTATTGATAGTACCAAAGCAACCTTATTAATGGTTACACATCAACCTGAAGATGCTTCTTATATTACAGACCAAACAGTTTTAGTAGCAGATGGTAAGGCTCACTCACCAATTGAAACAACTAAACTATTAGCAAATCCGCCTATTGCATTAGCGCAGTATTTGGGGACTTAGTTACAATGTTTTAAATCATTTATTAGTTATAGTTTTCATTATAAATATTTTAAAACCAAAGTTGATTAAAAAGGGTACTGATATTATCAGCACCCTAAAGATCTTAAATCATTAAACTAAGTTTTACGTTTTATATCACGCCATAATTTTTTATTGGATAGATATAGCAAAACTCCAAGAAGCATTAGCATACCAACAGAAATTAGACCTACACGCTGGCGTGCCATCATTTT
>Ga0115005_10000099_pt1 | contig 58098 bp, 49 predicted proteins | sample ArcOceMetagenome_FD_87163 | JGI IMG/M metagenome (GOLD analysis project Ga0115005, IMG submission 87163) | Marine eukaryotic phytoplankton communities from Arctic Ocean - Arctic Ocean - Greenland ARC118M Metagenome | ecosystem: Environmental > Aquatic > Marine > Oceanic | place: Arctic Ocean... | reverse complement strand
CTATTTTGAGTTGGAATATTTAAAGAACGTTTGTTATTTTTCCCACCAATTCCATTTTCATTTTCTTCAAAAGAAGAAGTTGCACTTTGAGTAACCTCACTATTATCTCGTTGTACAACTTCTTCCTTCTCAATACTTTGATGATTATCTATGATGGTGGTAGTTTCTTCAGCTATCGTTGCTTCCAATTCTTTCTGCTTGGTTTCTAACAATTCTTTTACATTTTCTAATTGTTCTGTATTTTCATTTACTTCTGTCGTCAATTCTTCGATTTGCTGATTTTGGGCTGTCCATTGATATGAAAAAAACAATAATATCACGGATGCCGCAGCCGTTGCCCATTTCCAATAATTAATTGGCCGAACGATGGCAGCTGGCTGAATATCTGCCTCTACCCTATCCCACACATTGGAGGAAGGAATATCCCAACCATCATCGGCAGGAAGTTCATTTTGCCCTTCCAGCGTTTTTTTGAAAAATTCTTCGAGGGGATCTTTTGGTAAATTTTTATCCATAATTTTTATTTACTCTACTATTATTTTTTCCAACATCCTTCTCAACGTAGCTTTTGCTTTTGATAATTGCGATTTGGAAGTATTGACAGAAACTTTTAATTTCTCTGCAATCTCTTTGTGTGAATATCCTTCAATCACGTACATATTAAAGACAACTCGATAACCATCTGGTAATTTTTGAATGATCCTAGTCAAAGCTTTAGCATTCATTTCCGCAAAAACATCTTCATCTGTCGTGACACTATCTGAAAGGTTCTCAATTTCTACATCTGAAAATAACTTCTTCCTTTTTCTAATTTGCATCAAAGCAATATTAACCATCACTCTTCTAATCCACCCTCCCAAAGGGCCTTCTGCTCGAAACTGATGTAAGTCTGAAAATACTTTTACAAACCCTTCTTGCAGCATATCTTCCGCCTCGGGACGATCATTTGCGTAACGTAAGCAGATTCGAAACATTGGCACTTTAAATTTTTCATAAAGTGCTTTTTGAGCGTTTCGATCTCCTTTTAAACAGCCTTTTAATAATATATTATCCGATTGCTCCAAGTTGAAATTTATTAGGTTTATATGTATGGTGTAAAAACGAAAAGAATGGTTGCCTGAGTTTATATTTTTTATGAAAAATAAATTTCAGTCCTATTTATTGAGATGATTTTTTTGGAAAATAATTGTGAGGACGGAAATAACAGGAATAGAACTTACTGTTGAACCGTTAGTTATTTTTTTTAAAAGTTATTTCAAAACTTGACTCTTATACCCAATGTGAAAAAGTGCATCACCCGCACTCACCACCGGTGCATTATTATGTCCAATGATAAATCCATCTTGATGAGCCAAAACCGTATTTTTATTATCTCCGTAGGGATCATTTATAAAACCCAATGGCTCACCTTTACTTACTTTTGCACCAGACTGTTGCGTCCATCGAAATAATCCTGAACAATCTGCTCGAACCCAACTTGATTTTTCAAAAACGATTACTTTACGTTTCGTGGCGGGTGCTTTTTTAATCATGCCTAAATATTTCATCACGCGCTGTGTTCCTGCAGTTCCATTATCAATAGAAAATCTATCATAGCGCAATGATTCACCCCCTTCAAAAACTAAGTGCGGTTTGTTCTGACTAACCATCACTTTCCGAAGAGATTTATCAATCGCAGATTTGGCGACAATATAAGGTGCAGCGAATGCTTTTGCTAATTCAAAACTTTCTGGATGTTTATTTGAATATCGCACTTGTGGAAAATTATAGCGAGCACTTCCTCCTGTATGAAAGTCAATTCCAAAATCAACTAAAGGCAAAACATTTCTATTTAGTGCTGCGGCTACTCTTGATGCTAGAGAGCCTTTTAGACTTCCTGGAAAACTACGATTTACATCTTTCCCCTCAGATGCGTCCCGCGAGAAATTGATAAAACCGTACACATTTAATAATGGAATAGCAATCACACTTCCTTTAGTCAAATTCTCAAACATTTTTTCTTCCACCATTCGACGAACAGTTTCCACGCCATTGATTTCATCGCCATGAACGCCTCCCATGACGAGTAGTGTAGGACCTGGATTTTTACTCCGAAAAACATGGATCCTTAAATTTATAACTGTTCCTGAAGGAAGTCGAGCGACGTGGAGTTGGACATTTTCATTTTCTCCGAGATCGATTTTCTTCTTATTTAAAATAAAAGGCTGTTCGTTCATTGAAGTTAATTCTAAGTGACTTATTTTGAATTATTCAAAACTTTTAATTTTTCAGAAAATCTTATAACATTACTTTTACAAAAAAAATTAATCTAAAAAATCATACCCTGAGCTCTTAAATCTATGGGGTTCCAATTCTTTTTCTATAGATTCAATAATTCTTGCGGCAACATTGACACCTGTAGTTTTTGTAATTCCCTCGAGGCCGGGGGAAGGATTTACTTCCAATATTAATGGCCCTCGATCAGATGGCAACATGTCAACACCTGCTACTTTTAACCCTAAAATTCTTGCGGCAGCCAAAGCAGTTTTTTCTTCCTCAGCAGATAATTTAATGCCAATTGCTGTTCCGCCTTGATGAAGGTTGGAGCGAAATTCTCCAGGTTGTGCTCGACGTTTCATGGCTGCAACCACTTCTCCATCTACCACGAATGCGCGGATATCAGTTCCTTTCGATTCGCTAATAAATTCTTGAACCAATACTCTTTCCTTCAAACTATTGAATGCATCAATCATCGAAACTGCCGCTTGTTTCTCTCCTGCCAAAACGACTCCCATCCCATGCGTCCCTGATAAAACTTTAATCACAACAGGACAGCCTCCAACTGCTCGAACCAAATCTTCCGCACTTCCTGTGTGGTCTGAAAAAACTGTTTTTGGCATTCCCAAACCTCCTGTTGACAATAATTGCAAGCATCGCAATTTATCTCTAGAGCGCAAAAGTCCATCGGAGCTGGTGGCAGAGTAAACGCCCATCAATTCAAATTGGCGAACAATTGCAGCTCCGTAAAAAGTTACCGAAGCTCCAATTCGAGGAATAATTGCATCGACATTGGTCAATACCTCATTGCCATAATAAATAATGGGACAGTCTTTTTCGATAACAATATTACATCGCATGTGATCCAAAACTCGGACGCGGTGTCCTTTGCTCAAACCTGATCGCAGTAAACTTTGAGTAGAATAAAGTCCTGGACCTCTTGAAAGAATAGCAATATTCATTTTTTAAAACTATTTTTTTTTAAAATATCGACTGCTTATTCCTCGTTTTTTTGACGCACTTTTTAAACAATCATTTCTAAAAATCAAGATAAATATTTATTTCCAGTTATTTGAGATATTTCTCTATCTTGAGTTTTAGTAAAAAACAAAAACAATGAGCGATACAAAGAATACTTCTACAATTCCTTTAGATGATCAGAAAATCATCAATGGTTGGGCGATGTTTGATTGGGCGAATTCTGCCTATGCATTAGTAATTACAGCTGCTATTTTTCCTGCTTATTTTAATGGTGTCACGAATACTTATGATCCTGAGACAGGTGATCTTATTTCTAAAAATATAACTTTTTTAGGAATGACCTTGAAAAATTCTACGTTGTTTTCTTACGCTATTTCCTTTGGATATTTATTAATTGCTTCGGCTCTTCCTTTGTTGACAGGTATCGCCGATTATGCTGGACGTAAGATGTATTTCATGAAGCGATTCACCATCTTAGGCTCTTTGGCATGCTTATCATTATTCTTTTTTACTGGCCCTGAAAATTTATGGTTAGGTGTTACCGGTTTTATTTTAGCATTGATTGGTTTTGCAGGAGGGCAAGTATTTTATAATTCTTATTTACCGGTGATTGCATCTGAGAAAAATTTAGATCATGTAAGTGCTAAGGGATTTTCTCGTGGATATATTGGAAGTGTAATTTTATTAATTTTTAATTTAACGATGATTACTTTTCATGACGAGTTAGGTTTGGAAAAACAATTCGCCACTCGAATAGCATTTCTTTCCGTCGGATTTTGGTGGATTGGATTTGCGCAAATTTCATTTAATGCATTACCCAAAGATATTCCAACACCTATTACTAAAGGTGTGATGAGAAAAGGTTATCAAGAATTACAAAAGGTTTTTGGAATTCTCAAAACCTTACCCAATACTAAACGATTTTTGATGGCTTACTTTTTTTATATTTCAGGAGTGATGACGGTAATGATGTTGGCTACTATTTTTGCAGAGGATGAACTAAAAATGGAAACCAGTAAATTAATTATGACTGTTCTGGTTATTCAATTAGTAGCTATTGCAGGTGCTCACCTTTTTGCAAAATTATCCACTTTGAAAGGAAATAAATTTTCTTTATTGGTGATGCTTTTTATCTGGATTGGAATCTGTCTGGCAGCTTATGTGACGACTGATGAAAATCAATTTTTTGCTTTAGCAGGAGTGGTTGGATTGGTCATGGGTGGAATTCAATCGCTTTCACGCTCTACTTACTCGAAATTACTACCGAAAAATACAAAGGATACTGCTTCCTTTTTTAGCTTTTTTGATGTGTTGGAAAAAACGGGAATTGTCTTTGGAACTTTCCTTTTTGGTTTGATAGGAGAGAGTTTCGGTTTGCGGTATAGTGTTTTATTTTTGATTATTTACTTCGTGATTGGGATTGGGATTTTGTTGACGGTTGAGGTAAAGACGCCGGAGGAGGTGTGATTTTTTTGCCACTGACTTGGACTGACTTTTATGACTCTCCCATGATGAATAATTGAATAGCACCGAACAAGAGAAGTCTTAAAAAAGTCATAATAGTCAGTCCAAGTCAGTGGCAAAAAAATCAATACTGATATTCATAACATCCTACATCAGAAGGTGCCGATCCCATATTACCAAATCCTAATCCTCTGGTGTTTCCATCTAAATCAATCGTAATTGAAGTACCAGCTCCTGCTTTTTCTTCCGCAATGGACAACGTATCCAAATAATAAATATCCTCATTCGGTTCTTCAAAAACCGCATCATTATTATCCGCATTTTGGCAAGGATCACAGAAGTTGAAAAAATCCTCAAAACCTTCCTGCTCCAATAATTCATCCACTCGAACAATACAATCTTCAAAAGAATAATTCATTGGACTTGAAAATCCTTCGATACAAGCATCTCCATTTACCATCGAAATCTCATCTCTCCTCGAGCCAAAAATTATTGAATTTTTAAAATTAGCATTCAACCGATATTCAAAACATGGACTACAGCCCAATGGGTCATCTGATCCACACAACAAATTAGTCATACTCAAAGCAGGTGCATCTACCCCATAACTTGCCAAAGTGCAATAGGTGAAATTATAATCTCCTCCATACAAAAATCGAACAGCGTTAGAACCATTGTTGTAAAAAAGACAATTCGTCGCATCTATATTTGCATGAACTCCAATTAGACCTGCATTAGAAGTATTGTAAATTTTCGAATTTTCGATTGACATCTCTACTGATGAATCTGCATAAATTCCAAGAATAGAATTTTTTAATTCCAAATGATTTATATCATGATCTTTAGTTTCATCTAATAAAAGAACCCCAAACCATTGTCCCGAAATATCATTAAAAGATTCCTCTAATCTATCACCTTCCATTATAACAGGATTTCCTTGAGTACCATTTACCGTCAACGTACTTTCATTAATAAATATAAGTCTTCCATCATTGTAAAATGTTCTCATGCCATCTGCATCAAAAGCAGGAACAATTCCACCATGCACATGAATTCTTGCACCTTGTTCGACAACAACCTTACAATCATCGAAAACAACAGTCCCGTAAAACACCCATGGTTTTTCATTTGTGATTAAAAATTCACCGCCTGCACATCCTGTTTGTAAAGCACCACCTCCATCAAATCGACTTGGAAAATAATTAGCATTCTGTCCCCATGATTCCAAAAGTACTTGCTGCGTATTTCCATTTACCTCAAAAACTAAAAAATCCTCAATGACAAATGGACTATTCGTAAGAGGTTGATCAGGATCAATTGTTACCTCCGCAAAAATGTACAGACTATCATTCCCCGCTATTTCAATATCCGTTGCCACACTTCCAGGAATGCCATCTACATTGATTTTATAAAAATTAGTCGTCTCATTTTTGATACTGATTTTACTAATTTTTATATCTTTTTTGCTTTGATTATATACTTTAAGAATTCGGGTAGCAGAACCTAATTCTGTAAAAACAGTATCAAATCGTAAGGTGTCTACTGAGAACCTCAACATCACATCTGAACCTGTATCGAAATCATCAGACGGTTTGCACGAATAAGTTAGCACTAAAATCAAAGCAAAAATGGGTAGTAAATATTTCATATTTTAAATTCGTTATTTCTTTTATAAAAGGTAAAAAAGGCGTTTTTATTGTTTTTAGAAAAAACTTAATCGCTCAATTTTAACGCAAAAATAAACCTTAAGTTGGATATCACAACATAGGGAAATAATTCCTTTGATAATGTCCTTTTCCTAACATCTCAAATCTATGAAAAAAGCCTACATTTGTATTTTATATACTAAAAAACAAACATGCCACAACCCATTATTGATGTCATAATTCCAGCTTACAATGAGGAAGAATCCATTGGAAAGGTGGTGGTAGATATTCCCAAAGAGTTGGTTCGCGACATTTTGGTCTGTAATAATGCAAGTACCGACAATACTAAATCCGTGGCAACAGCTGCCGGTGCAATCGTTTTGGATCAGCCGCTCAAAGGCTACGGCAACGCATGTTTGAAAGGAATTGAATATCTAAAAACCAGACCTGTAAACGAAAAACCGGATATCGTCGTTTTCCTCGATGGAGATTATTCTGATCATCCTGAAGAAATGACGCTACTTGTAAATGCCTTGTTAGAAGGAAACGACATGGTCATTGGATCGAGAGCTTTAGGGGATATGGAACCTGGTGCGATGATGCCACAACAGGTTTTTGGAAATTGGTTGGCGACGAATTTAATTCGCCTTTTTTATAATTATCAATTCACCGATTTAGGGCCATTTCGAGCGATTCGATATGACAAATTAATGGAGATTGACATGCAAGATCGTGACTTTGGTTGGACCGTCGAGATGCAAGTCAAAGCTGCCAAACATAAATTAAAATGTATAGAAATCCCAGTCACCTACCGATGTAGAATTGGCGTTTCAAAAGTATCGGGCACCATCAAAGGAACGATTCTCGCAGGGCACAAAATCCTTTGGACAATTTTTAAATTACTGTAACGGCCGATTTTAGTCGATTGCAAAAAATATTCAACTATAGTTTTTTATTCTTTTTAGAAAAAAAAATCGCCGCCTTCCATACGGATTAAAAAAAGTCGGTAGCTACAATAATATTAACATGGAAATCCTAGCATATTTTATTATTTCAGTTTACATCATTGCATTAGTGTACATCACTTTTTATTGCATGGTTCAATTACATTTACTCTTTTATTATCAGAAATATCATTGGAATCAGGTGCAAGAAATTTTGGAAAAACCAAAGGAGGAAGACCTTCCTTTTGTCACTATTCAGTTACCGATTTTTAATGAAATGTATGTCGTCGAAAGATTGATTGACAACATTGTAAAATTCGATTACCCAAAAGACAAATACGAAATTCATGTCCTCGATGATTCAACTGACGAAACGGTAGCTATTTCGAAACGCAAAGTGGCGGAGTACAAAGCCAAAGGTTTCAACATTGAATTCTATCATCGAACGGACCGTTCAGGCTACAAAGCGGGCGCACTCAAAGAAGCGATGGTTCACGCAAAAGGAAATTTTATTGCTATTTTTGATGCTGATTTTTTACCTCGCCCTGAATTCTTACGAGCAACGATTCCTCATTTTAAAGATGAAAAAATTGGTGTAGTTCAAACGAGATGGGAACATATCAATCAAAATTATTCCATGTTGACGAGACTTCAGGCGATGCAATTAAATGTGCATTTTACCGTGGAACAGCAAGGTCGACGATCCGGAAATCTATTGTTACAATTTAATGGAACGGCAGGAGTTTGGCGACGACAATGTATTGACGATGCAGGAGGCTGGGAAGCAGATACGCTGACAGAAGATTTGGATTTAAGCTATCGCGCTCAATTGAAAGGTTGGAAAATAAAATATTTGGAAAAATTTGGCTCACCTGCTGAGTTACCTGCCGAGATGAATGGATTGAAATCTCAGCAATTTCGTTGGATGAAGGGAGGTGCTGAAAATGCACGAAAGTTATTGCCAACCATTTGGAAATCTGATTTAGGTTTCAAACAAAAAATGCACGCCACGGGTCACTTGATGAATAGTGGTGTTTTTCTTTTCGTTTTTGTTGCTGGAGTTTTTAGTGTACCGATGCTTTTTGCGATGGAATTTTTAGGATTTAGTACTGCTCCATTTGCGGTATTTTTAATTGGAACTGTTTCTGTAATTGCCGTTTATTATGTCGCCAATGTCCAAGCCGAATTAAATAAAGAATCTTATGGAAAGATGTTTTTAAAATTCGTTTTCCTCTTTCCTGTTTTTCTAGCGTTGTCGATGGGACTATCTTTGCATAATACAATTGCAGTTATTCAAGGATACATCGGCAAGCAAACTCCTTTTATTCGTACCCCAAAATTCAATATCGTTGACCTCAAAGATTCATTCAAGTCGCACAAATATTTGTCTAAGAAATTACCGATGACGACCATTTTCGAAGGGTTACTTTCGATTTATTTTTTAGGTGGATTAATCGGTGGATTTTATCTAGAAGATAATTCATTTATGCTTTTCCATTTATTGCTGATGTTTGGATTTGGTGGGATTTTCTTTTATTCTGTTAGAGCTGTAAGTTTAAAATAGGATGAAAGAAAAAATAATAGACTTGCGTTTATTAGTAATTCCATTAGTTGCTTTGACCGTTGGTCTTGGTTTTTTTGTTCAACAATCTGATTTTGTTCCAATCATTTCTCAGTTCGGAATCTTCTTTTTTTGCTACCTTTTAATTTTCAAATACGCCAATGAAAAAAGTAATCTTACTTTTTTCATTGGCGTAAGTATATTGTTACGATTTATACTTTTGTTCGCACTCCCCAATCTTTCGGATGATGTTTACAGATTTATTTGGGATGGCCGATTGCTCCTCAACGGTCATAATCCTTTTGATTTTTTGCCGAGTTATTACATTGAAAATAACATTTCAATTCCAGGAATCAACGAAGCACTTTTTCAGAAATTAAACTCCCCCGAATACTTTACCATATACCCACCCGTGGCGCAGGGCGTTTTTGCATTGGCGTGTTGGCTTTTTCCAAATAGTATTATTGGAAGTGCGATCACCCTGAAAGTTTTCCTTTTACTCTGTGAAATCGGTTCTTTATTTTTTATAAAAAAACTACTCGATCACTTTCAAATTCCTGCAAAAAACATTTTACTCTACGCACTCAACCCATTGATCATCATTGAATTGTGTGGGAATCTACATTTTGAAGCAGCGATGATTTGTTTTCTCCTAGCTTCGATATATTTTTTGGTAACAAATAGCGCGAGTAAATTAGGCGACAACTTGCAGGTACTTCCTAATTTTTCTACAAAAAAATCTGATCTTAAAATAAATACTAATTTAGGAGGTAACTGGAAGTTACCGCCTAAACATCTAATCCTTTCTGCCATTTCAATGGCACTTTCCATCGCATCTAAATTATTGCCTTTGATGTTTCTTCCTTTTTTGATCAAAAGGTTAGGTTGGAAAAAGAGTATTCAATATTTCTCAATTGTAGGAATTATAATTGTATTGTTATTTGCTCCACTTTTGAGTGGTGCATTTCTCAATAATTTTGGAACAAGTTTAGATTTGTATTTCCAAAAATTCGAATTCAATGCGAGTATTTATTATGCCATTCGTTGGGTGGGTTATCAAGTGGTCGGATATAATTGGATCCAAAGTGCAGGGCCAGCACTCGCCGTACTTGTATTGTTAGGAATCTTGACCGCAACATTTTTGGAAAAGAATTTTACTTGGAAAAATGTTTCTGGAAAAATGTTATTTGCCATTTGTATATATCTCGCCTTCGCGACTATTGTGCATCCTTGGTATGTGAGTTTACCAATTGTATTATGTTTGTTTACTCAATTTCGATTTCCGATACTTTGGTCAGGTTTGATATTTTTGACTTATAGCAATTATAGCTACGGAGTGTATTTTGAAAATTTGTGGATGGTGGGAATTGAATATGTTTTAGTCTTTTCATTTTTGATTTATGAATTCACCAAAACATATTCAATTTTTCCTTTAAAAAATCAATCCAAATAGCCTTGTGCTTGCAGGTGAAATAGTTCTGCATATTTTCCATCTTGTGCCACAAGTTCTTCGTGACTTCCCAATTCTTTCATTTGTCCATTTTCCAAAAACAAAATTCGATTAGCCATTCTTACCGTTGAAAAACGATGTGAAATTAATACCGCACTTTTCCCTGCAATCAAATCTGCAAACCGAAGAAAAACTTCATGCTCTGCTCTTGCATCTAATGCAGAGGTCGGTTCATCCAAAATCAGCAATTGGGCATCTCGCATATAGGCTCTTCCCAACGCCACTTTTTGCCATTGCCCACCTGAAAGTTCTACACCTTCGGCAAATCTTTTTCCCAAAACTTGATCGTATTCTCCTGGCAGATTTTCGATCACCGTATCTGCCAAACTTTTTTTAGCAGCATCTTTGATGATGTCTAATTCGATTCGGTTTTTAATATTTCCAATGGCAATATTATCGGAAGCCTTCATCTGGAAACGAATATAGTCTTGAAAAATAATTCCAATATTTTGTCGGAGGTCACCTAAATTATATGACTCCAAATCTTTTCCATCTAATAAAATTCTTCCTTCCGTAGGTTTATACAATCGAGCAAGTAATTTTACCAAGGTCGTTTTCCCTGCACCGTTCTCTCCTACCAAGGCCAATTTTTCTCCTTTTTTCAAATGAAAGTTTAGATTACGTATGGCCCACATTTCACTATTCGGATATTTGAAGCCTACATTTTCGAAAGTAAATCCTGCTTGAATTGGTTGCGGAATCATATAGTTTTTTTCACCAGAAACGATAGTAGGTTTAATGGCAAAAAAATCAAACATGTCTTGCAAGTACAATGAACCTTCCGCGATTTTGGAAAAACGAGTCATGATCGATTGCAACATATTTCGCATTCGCTCGAAAGATCCCGCTAAAAAAGTTAATGTTCCGATCGTGATTAATCCACTTACAGTTTGGGAAATAATAAATATGTATGCGCCATAATATGAGATTGTTCCGAGGGAAGAAAACACACTTCCCCAAAGTGCTCTCCTGACTACAATCTTTCGATTAGCGGAATAGTATTTATCAGAAAGTTCTTTGAATCGATCTGCTAAGAAGTCGGCGAGGCTGAAAATTTTCACTTCTTTAGCGGTCTCATCACTTGCTCCGATGTATCTCAAATAGTCTAATTCTCTTCGTTCAGGTGTAAAACTTCGAGTGAGTGAATACGTTCGTTGATTAAAATGTGTCTCTCCTAAAAATGAGGGCAAGACTGCTACAAACAAAATCAAAATCAACCACGGATTAAAAGCAATCAATCCAATTCCTAAAAATACGATAGTAATTACATCTTGAAACTGCGCTAAGACTTGAGTCATCAAAACAGTTCGTCCTGTTGTTTGTCTTCTCGCACGTTCTAATTTGTCATAAAAATCTGGATTTTCGAATTGGTATAAATCAAGCGTTGCGGCATGTTTAATTAATTGGACGGATGTTTTATTGGAAAATAAATCACCCAGCAAACTATCTAACAATATAATTACGCGATTTATCAAATCTGATAAGATCGCTAATCCTAATTCCATTCCAATCAAAATCCATAGGTAAGACCAATTTTTATCCGTTGCGTCAACTAATCGAATGATCTCATCAATGATCTCTTTTCCAATATATAAAATCAACAAAGGAATCGAAGCTTTGACTATTCGTAATAAGACATTTCCAATAGTCATAGATTTATTGGTTTCCCAAACGAGTTTGAAAAATTCAGGTAGATTTTTGAGGGCTGAGAATTGGGTTTTAAGTGCGTTTTTATTTTTCTTCTTGGCCATATTTCTATTTATTCAATATTTCATTGAGCAAGTGCTCAACATTAGTAAACAAATTTACCTAAAAAAAGATTTCGAATAATGTAAAAGAGGTATTAATACATTGTACTAACACCTCTTCAATATTTTTATATTTAATCGCTTTTACTAATTTTCAGGAATCGAAATTAAATAATAGCAACATGTCGTTAAAAAATTTCTAATATATGGAATGGCTGAAATTAATAAAAATTGCTTTCGCGGAGTTAAATTAAATTTTGCCTCGTAATTAGGGTTGATTAGAAATGGCATTTTTTCATCTACTCTATAATTCTCTTTTTTTAAAATTCTTTCAAAGCGCTCAATACTTATTCCAGTATCTTTTATTTCGAGAAGTGCCTCAATTCTGTTTGCTGGCTCTCCAAACATTTTCAGCATTCCCGCATAAAGTGTTCGAGGAAACAAATGATAGTAAGGGAGTTTGGAAGCTGTTTTATTTTGACATATTTGTTGATGTCCACCAAAAGGCATTTGCCAAGGAGGAAAACCGAAAAATATTTTTCCACTTTTGGATACAAACTTTTTGAGGTATCCCATGAATTTTTCTTGATTATGGATATGTTCGATGACATCTCGCATAATTATTAAATCAAAGGTTCCAATTTCATCTACTTCGACTTCATAAATATCTCTGAAAAGAAATTGAATATTATCTTTCTTCTCGTGAGTTTCGTAATAAACTCTTCCTTTTTTTATTTTCCCTTCACTTAAATCTACACCAACTACTTTGCAACCTAATTCTAAAAAAGGTTCTAAGTTCCCACCCTCTCCACATCCAATTTCTAAGATTCTTGTATTTGAATCTACAGGCATATGTTTTTCCAAAAAAGGAATCACATATTTATTAGTTGTAAATATCTGCTCCTTGAAATAAACTTGTCTGTCTTTATGTCTTACTTGCATAGTCTTATTTTTCTATAACAAAAATACGAAAGGATATGGTTTTTGTCTTTATAATCAAGATGTAATTAAAATGAAAAAGCCCATTCCGAAAAATCGAAATGGGCTTTTGTATATTTTATCATATTAAATTAATATGACCATAAATCATGTTCGTAGTTGAAGATTTCTTTTTTAATCTTATCTGCTTCCAGTAAGATATCTACCCCTTGAAGGTAATCTTGAATACGTCTGTTATAAACATTAGATTCTTTGTAAATGTAACTAGAGAAAAATCTTCTTTCGAAAAGGTCTTCCCAAGTTCCTAAGTCACCATCATTTCCAGGATTGAAAACTTTATGACGTGCAAACAACTCTCTACAATCAGGATAGTAAATCCAGAACATAGGCTTGGTAAAACGATAGTTACCATTGTCATCTTTTACATCAATAAGTGGTGCAATTCCTAAGATTCTAACTTGTAAAGTTGAAGTATTCTCATCAAAGAACCATACTTCTTTCAATCTGAATTGTTTAACATCTTCAGGATTCAAGTCATTTCTAACGATCTGAACTTGCTCTTCGTAAGTTTCAGGATCGAAAGTAATTACTGTATCAATATTACTTCCCATTGAAGCGATTTCGTCAGCTTGCAATCTCATTTCGAATTTGTCATATTCATTGACATTATAAGCTGCAATTTCACCGTTAACGGCTGCTTCCATCAAAATCGTAAAGAAAGGTTTTTCAGGAAATGCAAATGGTAAATTCATTTTTTCCCGAATGTCAATTACTCTCCAAATTCTTTTTTCCCAAAAAACATCTGCTTCTCGGATTGGAGCATAAGGTAAAACCATACGATCATCAACTAATCTTTTTTCTACGATGCCATCTAGTGGTAAATCCTCCGTAGTTTCTGCCTCTGTGTTCACAGGATTTGGGTCTTGTGCCATTGCTGGATTTGAAAAAATCAACAATCCTAAAAGGCATAAGCTAAAAATTTTAAACGCAATCTTCATGACTTAATGATTTATGTAATTTTCTTAATACTAATTATTTCTAAGTTTGAAATTTAGAGGTTATGATTAATCAAAACTTCTAAATTCCAAACGAATTTTTGAGATCTTTATTTTATTTTAAAGACCATTGGATTAATTTTCCGACCTGCAGGGTCACCTGGACATTTAGCCTTAACATTGTCAAAGTAGAAAACATCACCGGGTTTTGCTTTATTTACAAGCTCTCTAGCTTGAGAAGTCCATCGGGCGCCTCTATTATTAACCTCAACAGGATCTGCACGTTTTGCTTGACGAGTTATAATGAATCCTTGAATTTGGCATTTGGCATCGAAATCAAAACCATCCAAAATTGCAGATACACCACCTTGAGCTTTGAATTCTCCATTACCAATTTGCCCCCCGGTATTTCCAGAAAGTTTTGCAGTTGGATCAGGAATACGTTTCACACGAAAAAGGGCTTTTTCACCTTTCAATCCAGGAGCTGCTACTCGAATTTGACATTCTTGACCAAGTTTAGCTGGTTTAGTAACCGTTACCTCATATTCGCCAGTTCCTCCAACTTTTTTGAGTTTTCCACCCCCACCTCCACCAAGGGAAACTGTTACAGAGTTACTATTTACACCTGCTGCAGAAACTTTAATTGGATTAGGCACACCAATATAAAATACATTCATTTTAGTTGCAGAAACGGTTACAGATCCTTTTCCTACTTCATAAGAAAATTCAGCATCTCCAGAACTAGTTTCTCCAGTTAATGGATTTCGAACAGCTGCCTTTAATGAAAGTTTTCGAGTACCTAATCTACTTGCTGTTTCTACAAATTGTACTTTACCGTTTGAATCTGGTTTTTTTGCAACACCATTGATTGTAATAGTAACATCGTTAGGATTAATTTGATCAGAATAAGTTCCCACAGAAATTTCTGCTTCAAACTTATCTCCTTCCAAAACATATCCTTTTTTTGCACTAACCACAGGAAAGAATTGGTTAAACTCAATTACACGTCCACCTGAAAGCTCAGCCAATTGATTTACACCAGATGATTCAGCATTTCTTGCGTCAGTAACCATTTGAGTCAAAGTAGGAAGTACTGCAGCAACAGGCATTTGTCTAAATTTATAATCAGACCAACTTGTTTTATCAGTTTGTTTCCAATCTTCAGAAACTCCAAGAGTTAAATTATTTTCAAAATTATCAACTCTCGTTTTGATATCTTCTGGTTTTAAACCAAAAGTCTTTCCATGTTCTTCCAAAACTGTTTTATAAGCTGTAATGATATTAGTTCTTGCCTCTGCGATTTTCCCTTCTAATTCCTCTCCTACACCATCAATAACCATCATTTTAGTAGGAATATCTTTATTTTTCATTCCCTTTAACTTATACCTCTTTTCATATTTAATAATATAATCCCCATCATCCACAACTCCACTCTTATCTCCAGAACCATCAATAAGCTTAACTTTCAAATCTTCTACATAGCTTGAAAAAGATTCTACTTCATCTCTAATTGATTGGATAGCAGGTTGAAGTGGTCTATATTTTTCCTTAGAATCATCTTTTAATAAATCATTTAAGCTTTTTTGAGTTGCATTTAGTGCTTTTACAGTATTCTTATTCGTAGTATCTAATGACTTATCAATAGATATAAAAGCATTCATTACCTCGGCTGATACATTCAAAGCTAATAATGCCGTCAGTACTAAGTACATCAAGTTAATCATCAGCTGCCGGGGTTCCTTAGGTATTGACATATCCTTTGTTTTTTTTAATTAAACAATAAAATTTAGAACCTTCCTAATTATTTATTTCCAATGGTTGACATTGCAGTCAAAACATTTCCATAAACTGAATTAAGAGAACCGAGGTTTTGATTTAAAGCAGTTAATTGTTGCTTGTATGCTTTAGTATCTTCTAAAGAATCAGAAAGATCAGCCATTGCCTCATTCATTCTAGTGTAGAAGTTACTCATAGATTTCATTTGTTCACCAGTACCTGAGAAATCAACTTCTTGCAATGCTTTCAATGAACCAAGAGATTTTGACATTCCTTGTAATTCATTCAACATTCCACCTAATTGTTGCTCCATTACTTCTCCGTTTATTCCTGGAACTTCTTCATTAATTGGACCAGCCATTAATGGAGAAATTTTTGAATCATAATCGGCAAGCCCTGGGTATAATTTTTCCCAGTAATAATCTTTTTCAGGTCCAATAATTCCTAAGAAAGCAAAGATAAATGCCTCGATACATAATCCAGCAATCAACATTTCACTCGCATATTCCCAGCTTTCCAACTTAAATAATGCTCCTAATAATACTACAGATGCTCCAAGTCCAATAATTAAATTTTTAATGTACTTGAACGTTTTTGACTTTAAAAAACTCATTTTAATCTTTTTAAGTAGGTTAGTAATTTATTTCAATAATTGGTTTGCTACTTTCTAATAGAAAAACCCTTTAGCATAATGCTAAATTAAAAAAAAGTAACAATTTAATTTAACGTAAATATAATAGGTAGGATTCGGTTCAATTAAGATTAATTTATAAAACATTAAGGAGCAGTTATTTTCATTAAATAACTGCTCCTTAATATTTTTATACTTTTACTAAAAGTCATTAATTGAACGACCTAAGAATGTCAATGCACATCTAAATCCAATATAAGATTTAGTCGTATCTTGGAATTCCCAGTGACGTGTTCCTGTTTGCATAAAAAATGCAATATCTTTCCAAGATCCACCTCTGATTACTTTTCTCTTTTGAGCTTCTGGATCCTCATCTGTTGCATCATATCTGAAATCTGGATTCAAATCATGGATAAATGAATAGGAGTTCTCATGAAAAGCAGAAGAAGTCCACTCTGCTACATTACCTGCCATATTATATAATCCATAATCATTAGGGAAGTAAGCATCAGCTTTTACTGTATAAAACCCTCCATCTTCTGGATAATTTCCTCTTCCAGGTTTGAAGTTAGCCAAAAGACAACCTTTAGCATTTCTTACATAATATCCACCCCATGGATAAGGTGCATGTTCGTGTCCACCACGTGCCGCATACTCCCACTCATGCTCTGTAGGTAATCTAAAATCTTCAGAATTAACATCGCCAGAGATACTCCAAAGTTTGGTTCTCCAGTAACAAAAAGCATTGGCCATTTTCCAATCGATTCCCACTACTGGGTAATCGTCAAAGGCTGGATGCCAAAAATAATTACGAGTAAAAGGTTCATTGTATGAGTAGGCAAAATCTCTCACCCATACTAATGTATCAGGATAGATATTGGCATCATCTCTCAATATAAAATCTCCTCTTTGTGCGTCTAAATCTTTATTGTGAGCCGCCGCTTGCCAATTATACCATTCATAATTGTATACGAAATTTCGCGTATCCAATTCTTTTCTACTTGCAAATCGGTCATCACCAGAGTAATAAAGGTCTTCTAATTCTTCTGATTCCCAATCGATTTCCATTTCCCAATCAATTTTTTCTTCACCCGTTTCTTCATCATCCATCACATTACCTAAAGCGGTATGAGCCAATGAATCCCGAACCCAATATACAAACTGACGCCACTCATTATTAGTGATCTCGGTGTCATCCATATAAAAGCCTTGGATAGAAATAGATTTAGGTCTTTGGATGTAGGTCTGACTTACATCTTGATCACTTGGACCAATGTGTAACGTTCCGGAGGGTATATAAACCATTCCATAAGGATTGATTCCACTCCATGACGGTCTATCAGATACACCAATTAATTGACCATTTTGCTTGGTTCCGCAAGAACTTGCGATGATACTAAGCGTTAATAATACCAGTACTGTTTTTGATAATTTTTTCATTTTAACACCCGAGTTTTCCTTCAGATTAAGTAAAGCTTAAAAAAATGAACGTAAATATAGTCCGTTTAAAAGCTAAAACAAAAATTTATATTTCGAATTTTGCTTAATAGCTAGCAAAGATATAAATAGCCAAACAAAAGATGGAGAATTTTACAAAAAAGAATATTTCTCTCCACATTTAGTTTTGCTGTCGATAGTTTTGCTTCAGACTAAATTAATACGTCGATTATTTTAAAAAAATAAACGTATAAATAATAACTTTTATAAAAATCTTGGATTATGAATAATTCGGGGAGGCACTCCGGCTCCAATTATTTTATTCAAATTGTAATTGATTAAAATTTCATGGGATCCGTTACTTACCGAATTGTAGGAGGACAATGTTAGGTCGTAGGAGTAGGCTAGGGTAATTTTCTCACTCAATTTAAAGCCAACCAAAAATGCTGTTGCGTCAATTGTATTTTCGCTATATCCTCTAAACGCAAGTCCTCCAAATATATTGTCGTTGTATTTAATTATTGTTGAAATTTCTAACTGTGTTTCGACCAAATCTGATTTCACCATAATCGATGGCTGCAAGCTAAAAGAATTATTAATATCCCAATTGTATGCCATTGTTAAAAAATAATGCCTGTTCAATTGAAAATTAACATTTGTATTCAAATTAACTTCAGGCTCTACCAAATTTATTGCTGATGCACCTATTTCAAATTTTTCTGTTTGAAAGAATACCCCCACATTAAATATTGGCACTATCCCAGTTTCTCTACCTTCTGATAGAATTAGATCATTATGATTGATCGGATTATTTTCATCATAATCCCCTTCTGGAGTTCTTAAAATACTCCCATCTAAAGTTTTCTGATAAAAACCTCCTCCTGCTCCTATCGAAAGTATTCCTATATTTCCTAAAAGTTTGTGATAAGCATAAGAGAGTGTCATCGAGGTATTCTGCTCTGCACCAAGTTCAATATTATCTACATTCAGCCCCACTCCTCCTCTTATAAAGTACACCGGCATATGTGCATTGATATTTTGCATAACTGGATTTCCATTTAACCCTACCCATTGACTTCGAAATACACCTGTTACACTTAATGAGTTATCTAAACCCGCATAAGCTGAATTATTTTGATACTTATTCAACATATACATAGAGTACTGACCAGACTGCTGACTTTGTACTGATAATCCAATGCATAAAATAAGAAATGTAAAAAAAATCTTCATAGTCGGAGTTTTTGAATGCTAACTAAAAACCAATTACTAAGTTTCTAATTATTTTTGAAAATAACTCTTGTCATAAATATAAGTGTCTTTTTTGGGTATTTTATTTTCCCGTAAAAGATAATTAAGATTAATTACGACAAATAACTCTTTAGTACTTTTATTAAAACGTTTTTCAGTCTTTTTGTTTAAAAATGCAAATATTGTATTTACAATAATAATATCTAATAATTTTATAATACAAATTCCGAACCATTGTGATCATTCTTCACTTGTAATTCTCTAACCTGCTAGCTTTTACACCTTTTTATTATTTTAATATGAAAAAAATTGATTTTTTCCTTATTGAAAACAACATTTATTCAATGACAGTAAGTTGGTAATTCAATCTTCTATTTCTCAATTTCTATCACTTGCTGATCGTACGCTAATTTAACATTAGTAGGTAATATTTTATTTATTTCAGCAGCTAATCCCATGTGATGACTTACGTGAGTCAAAAATGCTTGCTCTGGTTTCAATTTTCTAATCACATCCAAGGCTTGAGGAACATTAAAATGCGAATAATGCTCATAATAATGTAGCGCATTAAGTATTAAAATTTTGGTTCCTTCTATTTTTGCCATTTCTTCCGGCGCGATGGTTCGAGCATCTGTGATATAGGTAAAGTCTCCAATCCGAAATCCTAATACTGACAAATTCCCATGCATCACTTCTATTGGAATGAATTTTACCCCTTCTATTTCAAAAGATTCATTTTTAGAAATCGTACGTAATCCTAGCGAAGGAGCTCCTGGATATTTGTTTTCAGAAAAAACATATTCGAATCGTAACTTCAAATCTTTCTGAACTCGCTCAGCAGCATAAACTGGAATTTCTTCTTTCTGCTTAAAATTAAAGGGTCGGACATCATCTACACCTATCATATGATCATTGTGCTCATGTGTCAAAATAACCGCATCCAAATAACGAACCCCAGCTCTCAACATTTGTTGTCGAAAATCGGGACCTGCATCGATGACTATATTTTTACCTGCTGCTTGAACTAAAATAGATACTCGTAACCGGTTATCCTTCGGATCATTTGACTGGCAAACTTGGCAATCGCAACCGATAATTGGAACTCCTTGAGAGGTTCCTGTTCCGAGAATGGTAATTTTTAGTTTTATGATGAGAATATTTTAACCTCAGAAATGATTTTGAGATTTATTTTTAATCTTGATTATTCCGACTCCGCAGTTTCTTCTGTTCCTGTTATCTCTTCTTCCGGTGCTTCTGTTTTTACGTCCTCCACTTCCACTCCATTTTCCTCTCCTCCTTTTTTATCCAACGTCTTCATTAGTTTTTTATAAAACTCTAAAGTCTTTTCCGTAAAAGCAGTTTCATCTATCGCTTCAAAGTCGGCAAGAATTTCCAATAAGACATTAATTCGGCCTTCTACATCAAAAAACTTATTGACCACCGCAATATTTCTATTTTCTACCAGACAATAACCGGACTTAAAACTGCCTTTCTCATATCTCACTTTATAATCCAACTCGTCAAAAATAGTTTCCATTTTCTGCAAGGTAGTTTTTGTATATTTAAACATATTTACTTCTTGATTAATTTCTTTTCAAAGTCTAAAGATAAAACAATTTTAAAATGTAAAATTAAAATACTCGTTTTAAATTAGACATTTTATAGTTTTACACCAAAAAAATAAATATGTTGAATTTTATCAAAATAATTACGCTTACTTTCTGTGTTTTTATTTTTTCAAAAAATACTCACGCACAAACTTTTGAAGCGGGATTGATCGGAGGAATGAATTTATCTCAACTCCATGGTGATGGACTCGCAGGTTTTAATCAGATCGGATTAAATGTCGGTGGCCGTATAGCAGTCCAAACCAGCGATCGATGGAAATGGAATATTGATATTTTGTTTAGCCAAAAAGGAAGTAACAAAGGGAAAGATGATCCTCGCTCCATTCCATTTGACAGTTATCGATTGAATTATGCGGAAGTACCGATTATGATCTCCTTTTTAGACTGGCTAGGCGAAGCGGACGAAGAGGAATATTATAGATTACATTTTACTGCTGGACTTTCTGTGGGACGATTAGTTGATTTCAAAGTGGTCGATTTTTTGGGACAAGATGTCTCTGACCTACAAGACTTTAATCAGACCTCATTAGACTTAATTATTGGAGCAACTTATTTCATCAACCCACATATCGGAATTAATGCTCAATATTCTTATGCCGCTCTCGATGTAAGAAAAGAAAAACAAGCGCAGTCTCTTGCTGGCAGAACTTTGACTTTTAGAGCCATTTATATGTTTTAAGCACTTGATCAATTACTCCTTTTTCCAAAAAAATAATTCTTAAAATATGATACTTCGATTTATTACCATTTTATGTTTTGCACTTTTTGCTTTTTCATGTAATGATACAGAAAAACCAACTGCTTCTAAAACAGAAACTACTTCTCAGCCTCCTGCCGTAGAAACTAAAATCAAATCAAATGGTAAAGTTTTGTACCCTAGTATTCCTTTCGAAACGATCAAGGCATTATATGACAAATGTGATTATGTAGATTATAGTTTTGATAATTTACCCTTCACAATTAGTCGTCAAGAACCTAATGATTTACGTCATTCACTTGGCCAGATTGCTCAAGAGGTTGCCTTGGTCGATGTCAATTGTCCACCGTTTGGTCGCATGATTTATTATAAAGATGGAGACGTCGCTTTGGAAGGTTTAATTTACTATTCGAAAGGATGTAACTACTTTGTTTTTCTGGAAAACAATCAACCGAAGTATGCTAATTTTATGACACCTTCTGGTATTCAATTTTTTAACGGTTTACTTGCCCAACTTCAACAACCTCCTCAACAATAACGCTATAAAAAATTCTCTATGAACAGATATGGTGTCATTGATTTAGGAACGAATACTTTTCATTTGCTCATCGTAGATGTCAATGAAAAAGGAAAATCTACTGAACTTTTTCGAGAACGAATTTTCGTAAAACTCGCGGAAGATGGAATTGGAAAAATTGGAGAAAGAGCCTACCTCCGTGGACTTCAAGCACTTTCCCATTTTCAAAAAATACTCCTCGAACATCAAGTTAAAAACATCAATGCATTCGGAACTGCAGCACTTCGAACTGCTAGCAATGGTCTTGACTTTATCAAAGCTGCTAGAGCAGAAAGTGGTATTTCCATTCATTTAATTCCTGGGGTAGAAGAAGCTCGATTGATTCATCTTGGAGTCACTCAAGCAGTAGAATTAGGAGAGGAAAAAGGATTGATTATGGACATCGGCGGAGGTAGCGTGGAGTTTATCATCGCTGATAAAAATGAAGTCTTTTGGGCGGAGAGTTTTCCAATTGGGGTAGCCGTTCTTTACAATAATTTTCATCAAGAAGAACCGATTTCGATTGAAGAAATTGATGTACTACTCAACCATCTCGAACAAATTTTACATCCACTTCTTGAAGTTTTAAAAAATCATCAGCCAACTTGCCTTGTCGGTGCATCAGGCACTTTTGATGTGTTGGAAAAAGTACTTCCCAATGCTCAAAAAACAACCTTAAGCGCTACTATTAATGTGGAAAATTTTCATCCTATTTATCAAAAAATTTTAGCTATGAATCTGGAGGAACGACGAGCTGAAGAAAGCATTCCTCCCACTCGGGCAGACATGATTGTGGTGGCTTTAATCCTCATTGATTTTATCCTCAAAAAAGTGAAAATCGAAAAAATATTAGTTTCTGCTTATGCGCTGAAAGAAGGAATTTTATGGGAAATGCGGGAAGCCTAATTGTTGTTTTTTGCTACTGACTTAGACTGATTATTATGACTTTTTAAGACCTTCCCCAAGGTGCATTTAATAACTAGAAAGAGACGTCATAAAAATCAATCCAAGTCAGCGGCAAAAAAAAACTTCACCGATTCAACATCTTTCGCCCAAAAAAATAGATCCAACCCACTAATCCTCCCAAAGCTAAAGGAGTAATTATCGCAAATTTTATTTTAGCAAAAAAGGATGCTTTCTCAACTGAACCATTATCCGCAGCACCTCCCCAGTCAGCCAACAAATTTGCTAAGTGTCTATTTTCAATCGTATCGCAAACGCCAGCAGCAATTCCCAAAATAGCGATCAAAATGAACAACCAATTTTTATTCAACCCCATTTTTTCAGCAAAAGAATCCAACCCAAAACAGCCGAACTCACATAAAAAAGAATAAACCAAACATCTTCATCCAACGTTTCTTGAGCAGTTGCAGTCATTCCATTTTCATGAATCGAAGCAAAAAGAGCTTTGGAAAAAGCTCGATCAAGCGCCATCTCAAATGTCAAATAATTAAATGCAGGATTCGTTTTCTTAGCCAAAACGGTCTATAGGTTTTCCAAAAAAACAGTATAATATAACGTTCCTAAAAAAAGGATTCCAAAAGCGATGTTTAATCTTCTCATCATTCAAAATTATAATCTAAATCTGCATTAATAAATTTCATCACCATGACCGTTTTAATTTTATCTACAAAAACAGGTTTCATTTCTTTTTGCAAAAACGACATCACCACATCATATTCTCCAAAAATCTGAGTGCTCATACTATTCGTTTTGGAAGAAATATTCGGGTAAGATTTTATTCTTTTGATAAAACTTAAAATGTGCTCCTCATAATTTCCATCCAAAGGATACATGCTGATTTCAACTGATAATTTCATATTTCGTTTTTCTATTTTTCCAAAAGTAAAAAAAGGAATGAAGAAGTTCGTCTAAAACCTTCAACTAAATCGTCGATAATCCATTCCTTTTCATTCGGTATTCCACATTTTTATCTATATTTTTGCAAACTATTAGAATCTGAGGTCAAACCATTAAAAATAGTTCGTAGAATTTTATTGTCCGTTTTGTCGAGCCAAAATTAAAATCAACACTTATTCCTGTCGTTTTTGATTTCAACTTGACCACCTATAACGTAGGAACAAAATTCCTCTACGAACATTAAAAAAAGAGAAACACTAACATTAAACAAGCAATGGCCAGAAAAAAAAGTAAGGGACAACTCAATATTTCTTTTCCAAAATTTAAGGATGAACGGATATACAAGCTACTTGGCCTGTTCTGCATATTCATTGCTCTGTATCTTTTTATAGCATTCACTTCATATTTATTTACTTGGTATATAGATCAATCTAATGTTCTCGAGCACTCATGGAGTTTTCTCTACGAAGGTGAAATTGGAGCTGCAAATTGGTTGGGTCGATTAGGGGCGATTGTTTCCAATATGTTTTTTTACTGGGGTTTTGGATTACCTTCATTTATATTCGTTTTTGTTTTTGCAAGATTAGGACTCAACACTATTCGAGAAAGACCATTTAGTGAAAATGTGTCGATGTTTTGGAATGGATTTATCTTGTTATTATTTTTATCTATCCTTGCTCACTTCATTTTTCAATCTTCTAGCTTTCCTTATGGAGGTGCTTTTGGGAAAGCAACGACGAATTGGTTATTGAAATTTATCGGAACTATTGGATTGATTGCCTTACTTATTTTTTCAGGATTCACCGCATTTATCTGGGCCAACAATCCAAACTTTAATGAGTTGACTGTTGAAAAAGTAATTTCAGATATTCGTTTCTTTTTTGAAAATTTATTCAGCGGTAATTTTTTAGGGAAAAAGAAAACGCGTCGCCCGAGAGTTACTCCTAAAAGAGACACTTCTACTTCAGGTGGATTACTTCCTAGAACTTCAAGTGAATCAACTGACAACTCTGAAGACATTTCTACTGACTTTGAAATATCAACTGGCGAAACGGGAAGTGCTGTTCCTACAGACGAAATGCCAGAAAATAAAAAAGGTCAACTCGCTCTTGAGTTGGAAAAAAAGAAAAGAGAAAAACCACAAACACTTCGTTCAGGTGAAGCTGAAATGGAAATATCTGCTCCTACTCCATTCGTTCCTACCGAAGAAGATGAACCTGCAAATCAACCTGCAACTACCTTGACTTCGGACTATGCAGAAACCACTTTGGAGATCCAAACGGATAATAAATTGCATACCGAACCTTATGATCCAACCTTGGATTTATCTCACTACGAGCATCCTACAACTTCATTGTTGGAAGATCATAGTTCTGCCAATTTCGAAATAGATCGGCAAGAGTTGGAGCAAAATAAAGATCAGATTATCGAGACTTTGTTGAACTACAAAATCGAAATTGTAAAAATAAAAGCAACCATCGGGCCGACAGTTACGCTTTATGAAATTGTCCCAGCGCCTGGTGTTCGTATTTCCAAAATTAAAAACTTGGAGGATGATATTGCCCTGAGTTTGTCTGCCATGGGAATTCGGATTATTGCTCCGATTCCAGGAAAAGGAACTATCGGAATTGAGGTAGCTAATAAGAAAACTCAAATCGTTTCGCTCAAAGAATTATTACAATCCGAAAAATATAAGCGAGCCAAAATGGACTTGCCAATTGCTTTGGGAAAAACAATTCAAAATGAAGTATTCGTTGCCGACTTGGCGAAGATGCCTCACCTTTTGATTGCAGGTGCGACGGGTCAAGGAAAGTCTGTTGGTATTAATGTTATTTTGATGTCATTGCTTTATAAAAAGCACCCTTCGCAAGTTAAACTGGTTTTGATTGATCCGAAGAAAGTAGAACTTTTCCCCTACAGCAAAATTGAAAATCACTTCTTGGCTTACTTGCCAGGATTGGACGAACCAATTGTTACCGATGTGACGAAAGTAGTTCACACTTTGAACTCCTTGATGATTGAGATGGATACTCGATATGATTTATTGAAAAAAGCGCACGCGAGAAATATTCGAGAATATAATGAGAAGTTTATTTCACGTAGATTGAATCCGAATAAAGGACATAAATTTATGCCTTTCATTGTTTTGGTAGTGGATGAGTTTGCCGATTTGATTATGACTGCGGGGAAAGAAGTGGAGTTACCGATTGGACGTTTAGCGCAGTTGTCACGGGCAGTTGGAATTCACTTAATTATTGCAACTCAGCGACCTTCTGTGAATATTATTACGGGAGTAATCAAAGCGAATTTCCCTGCACGGATTGCCTTTAAAGTAACCGCAAGAGTAGACTCAAGAACAATCCTAGATACTGGCGGTGCAGACCGTTTGATTGGACGTGGAGATATGTTATTATCGTATGGAAGTGATTTAGTTCGATTACAATGTGCATTTGTGGATACGCCTGAGGTAGAGAAAGTAATCAACTTCATTGGTTCACAAAGAGGATATGCTACTCCATTTTTCTTACCTGAATTTCATGGCGATGATGACGATAGTACCAAGCCAGGTGCAGTCAATACAAAAGACTTAGATGACAACTTTGAAGATGCCGCAAGATTGATTGTTTCCAATCAACATGGCTCTACATCGATGATACAAAGAAGACTAAAATTAGGATATAATCGAGCTGGTCGAATCATGGACCAATTGGAGGCTTTGGGAATTGTGGGACCAAGTGTAGGAAGTAAAGCCAGAGAAGTTTTAATATATGACGAAATAGAATTGGAACGGTATTTGGAAGATATTAGAACTAGGAAATAGGAGGCAACTTCGTAATTATATTACGAGGCCACAACCCGGCAAATCAATGATTTGCTGGGTTTTTTTATGCCTAAAACCAGAGGAGGGCTTCGAGCTAGTCTCTGGTTTTTTTTTCGAATTTTGATTTTATTTAGAACCTTTTTTTAGAGAAACTTGGAGGCTGCCTCGAAGCCAGTCGCCGAAACTGTTATCAATGCTTCAAGCATCGGTAGCATTTTTTTTTGTCATTAAAATCAAATTTATTTTATTACATTTAGCTAATTAAATCTCCAATTTATTTTTTAATCAAAACCAAAATCAATGAAAAATTTATTTTTCCTTTTACTATTTTCTACCTTATTTTTCACTTGCAAACAAGCTGAAACGAACCAAGATTCTACAGCCGCCACTCACCAACAATATTCCATTGAACAATTTTTAACTAACAGTAACATTTACGCAAGGTCTTTTTCTCATGATGAAAAAGAAATTCTCGTTGGAAGTAACGAATCTGGAATTTACAATGCTTATCTAATTAATCTGGAATCAGGTGAACGCAAACCATTAACGGAATCAAAAGATGAATCTGTTTGGGTATCTTCTCTCTTTCCAAATGATAATCGGATGATCTATACCGCTGATAATGGAGGCGATGAAATTGATCATATTTTCCTTCGAAATGAAGATGGCTCAACAAAAGAATTGACTCCAGATGAAGGAGCTAAAGCTGGATTTAATGGATGGAGTAATGATTTAAAAAGTTTCTTTTATGGTTCTAATAAAAGAGATAAAAGATACATGGATGTCTATGAAATGGACACTGGAAATTTTGCTTCAAAACTTCTTTATGAAAATAAGGAAGGATATGATTTCAATGGAATCTCAAATGACAAACAATACATAGCAGTCACTAAAGCAGTCAATACAAATGATGTTGATCTATTTTTATTGAATACTAAAACGAATAAAAAGATAAAAATAAATGAAAATTTATCTGGAAATAGTGCAGCTGATTTTAGTGTGGATAGCAAGTCACTTTATTATTTGACCAATGATGGAAGTGAATTTCGATACTTGATGCGATATGATATTGAAACTGAAAAAAGGGAAAAAATCATGGAAGAAGATTGGGATATTTCCTATGCTTATTTTTCCAAAAATGGAAAATACCGAGTCGTAGGAATTAATCAAGATGCCAAAACTGTCGTCAAAATTTTAGATACTTCAACTGGTCAAAACATTGCTTTCCCGGACATTCCAAATGGAGATGTTTCTTCTGTTCGGATTTCTAGAAGCGAAGATAAAATGATTTTTTCCGCAGGCAGTTCTAAATCTACGAACAATCTTTACCTCTATAATTTTGGAACAAAAAAACATAAACAGTTGACCAAAACGCTCAACGCTGAAATCAATTCTGATGATTTGGTGGAAGCCGAAATCGTTCGATATAAATCTTTTGATGACTTGCAAATTCCAGCGATTTATTACAAACCAAAAGGAGCGACCAAAGAAAATAAAGTACCTGCTTTAGTTTGGGTGCATGGTGGCCCAGGTGGTCAGTCTCGTGCCAATTATTCTTCGTTTATTCAATATTTGGTCAATCATGGTTACGCTGTTTTAGCGGTCAACAATCGAGGAAGTAGTGGCTATGGAAAAACTTTTTTCAAAATGGATGATCTAAATCATGGCGAAAAAGATTTGCAAGATTGTATCGAAGGAAAAAGATGGTTGGCTCAACAACCTTATATTGATGGTGAAAAAATCGGAATCATCGGAGGTTCCTACGGAGGATTTATGACCATGCGAGCAATGACTCACACCCCTGAAGAATTTGAAGTTGGGGTTAATCTTTTTGGCGTAACCAATTGGTTGCGTACCTTAAAAAATATTCCGCCTTGGTGGGAATCATTTAAAGAAGCACTCTACTTAGAAATGGGAGATCCGAATACTGCAGACAGTACTCGGCTTTATGATATTTCTCCAGTTTTCCATGGCGATAAAGTTAAAAATCCAGTTATGGTTTTGCAAGGAGCTACCGACCCGAGAGTACTTCAAATTGAATCGGATGAAATGGTTGCTACCATCAAAAAGAATAATGTTCCTGTGGAATATGTACTTTTTGAAGATGAAGGCCATGGATTTGTGAAAAAAGAAAATCAAATTGAAGGCTACAGTAAAGCACTTATCTTTTTAGATAAATATTTAAAAAAGAAAATAAAAGGGTAGTCGTAACTATTCAAGTTATTCTTAAAAAAACTAAGAGGCTAATTACACCGTAGTTAGCCTCTTTTTTTTATCTATAAAATTATCCATTTCAATATTTTCACTTCCCCCATTTCATTCTTTATTTTTACAAAAAACAAACCTCGCTCTTTTAAAATCGGCAACTCATAGTTATTCCTTCCCGCTCCTATTTCTATTTTTTAAAAAAAAAGAAACTGTCCAATTTTATTAAATATCTCTACTTCAAAATAAGCATTTTGCTTTATATCAAAAATCAACTGAGCCGTTGCTCCTTGCTCGATCAAATTAGGAATCAATTGAATCGAATATTTTTTATCCAACTCATTTATCGCAGTCATAAAACCAACTTCTGTTTCTAAAATCTCTTCACAACCATTGGCATCGATTACGGTTACTGTATAAATCCCAGGTAAAAGATTCTCCACCAAAGCAGTCGTATCACCATTACTCCATAGATATTGATAATTAGGTACGCCTCCCGTTGGCATCACTTCGATCATTCCATCGCCATTCATTGCGCCAGTTGCAGCAGTTATAGTATCCATGATTTCGAGTGGCAAAGGTTGATTGACCGTCATACTAAATGTGTCGGTGCAACTATCGCCATCCATCACCGCTATCGAATAAGTTCCTGCACTTAGCCCTGTAAATGCAGTCCCTGTTGTCACGCCATTGTCCCACTCAAATATAAATGGTAGTGTTCCATGCTGCACCCAAATAATCGCTCCATCTGCTCCACCATTGCATTTGACATTTTGTGTTTGTGGAACTAATACTTCAAATGCTTGCGTCTCATACGCTCCCAAATCTACGGCATCATCCAAGGTGCGAGGATTGCCTTCGATGTCAAAAAAGATACCTAATGTGTCGATGGATATATTCTCGCCTTGGTTGATGGCAGGAGAACAGGAACGGAGGGAGAAGTCGTTATTCATGCTGTCCCGGAATTCGGGGTAGAGGTTGTAGAGCATGTTGTTGCCGCAGTAGTCGATGCCGTTGAAAAAACAATTATCATTTTTCAGCAAGGTATTTTTGATGTTAAAACCTAACATTGCTTTTGTGGTATCAGTTAAAGATCCCGATACATTGGAAAAAACTTGCTCAAGAACTAAGTCTTCCCAAAAAATGGAATTGACAATATTCATCTCTTTATTCCATGTTTTCCATATAATCTTATTCCCATTTCCATAGAAGGTAGAATTGATTATATCTACATCTCCTTTGGAATTAAGAATTTCCTGATAATTTTTTCCAAAAACAGAATTGGATATTTTTAAAGAATCAGCTTGGTTAGTAATCACCGATTGCAATGGCCAAGCTGGAAAACCATTTTCTAAAAATGTACATTTATCTATATTCGCATTATATGTTCCTTCACTAGAATTTTGTAAAAAAATTACTCCTCCTATAGTATCAAGACCATTTTGAATAAAGTTAGCATTCTTAATTGTTAAATTAACAGAACAATTCCCCTGATTCAATGAAGAAACGACCAAACCTTGATTTGTTATAAAAACACAATCATTAATTTTGAAATTAAATAGGGTCTCTGAATTATTAAAATATGTACCATAAAAAATACTTGCTCCATGACTCGCTTTACCTCCTTCAAAATGACAACCTTTAATCTCTAAGTCACTATTTTCAGAAGTTAGATTACCATCAAATGCGATACTACCACCTAATCCGCTACTATCTATTGTTCTATTTCCATAAAAATCAGAATCTACCACTTTGTGAATACCTGTAACATTACCAAAAAAAACAGCTCCTCCCCTTCCAATATTTTTTTCAAAAAAACAATTTGATATAAAAGGCTGATAGGAATCAATAGAGTTTCCACCTTTCCATATAGCTCCACCAGAAACTTCTACTACGTTCTCCGAAAATTGACAATTGTTAAACGTAGGAGAAAGAGTCGAACAATTTACTGCTCCTCCAAATAAAGCATAGTTTTTATAGAAATGGCAATTTTTTATTTGAATACTTTGAAGACCTATTGCTCCTTCTATCAACAATCCTCCTCCGTAGCTCGATGGGTCATTCCAAAAACCATTATCTGCTTGTCCTTCTCGTATTTGAAAACCATCCAATACTGTCGTAGAATCTGCATCAACCGAGTAAATTACATGGTAACTATTATCTATACTGTCTCCTTGTATTCCTATGTCCCCGCTCAAGGTAGTTGGGTATAATTCAAAATCTCTCTGTGATAACTCCGTCTCATTTCCTTGGAATCCACCAAACCATTTTATACCATTATTTAAGGAAAAAGAAATAGTTCGGAAAGAACTATTGGTGGGTTTGTAAGTACCTTCTGCTACCCAGATGGTATCGCCGTACTCGGCTTCGATAATCGCAAATTGTAAAATGGAATAGGAATTCCCCCATGATGTGCCGTCTTGATTGCCATTTGTAACATCAGTATCAACATAAATTATTTTCGCTGAAAGGTGAGCATAAAAAATAGTGGAGAAGAAAATTATTAAGAGCGTATATTTAAGTTTCATGAGGAATTATATTTTGGAAATTATAGAATTAAGTCTTTTCCAAAATACATCTTTATTTTTAAAACTCCTCCAAACTCCCCATCAAATAATTCCGTAACGGCAACTCCATCATCTTCCCCGAAGCATCCAACAACTCCACATACAACACATAAATGTTTTGCTGAACACTAAATTGTTCCAACTCCTTTTTGAATTGACTGCCTTTTAATTTTAACATCGCGATGGGCGAAGCGCCAGCGATTTTTTGATATTGTTTAAGTACTTCATCCGCTTGGCTATTTTCCAATTGTTGACCTAGCAATTGATATAATTCAAATTGGTTTTCCATCTCCAAACGAATTTGGGTCATGCGTTCTTTGAGTTCGATTTTGAGTTCTTCATATTTCAAATTCTCGTCTATTTTCTCAAATTCCAATTCATCCAAATTATCCTGTTGTCGATTTCGGACTGGAATCGTAATCCCCATTCCCAAAGAGAAATTTTGTTTAAAGCCATTATCATCCGTTCCTCCTATTTTAGCTTGAAAATAGTCAACCGTATTCTCTTCTTGCGTCCTTCGAATAGCTTGCTCTTTCGCCGCTAAATTCACATTCAAATTCCTTTTAACTAAAGTGGCATGAGCAGTCGAAGGCTCACTTGAAAGCGAACGCACTACTTTCATAACTTCTTCAATATCAATTAATTGCACATCCGTTTTCAAATATCCCCGCTGATTGGAATAGCGAAATATTTGTTGTTGCGCTAAAGTCAACCCATTTTTTATTCTTAAAATATCACGATCCGCTTCATGCAAATCATCCTCTGCATCAATCAAATCTAAAATATTGAACTTAGGCAAATTGATGCTTTTTTTCAAAACGGTCATTCTATCTTCCAACAATATTTTTTGTGCTTTTTTTGCTACAAGTAATTTTTCAAAATAAGAAACTTTCACAATCGCATCATATCTCTCTCGCAATAAATCTTGCATCAAGAGTTGTTCCTCAATAGTATTTAATTCTATTTTTGCTTGTTGGAAATCTGCGTGCGCCCGTTGCTGCGCCTTGGTATGAAACCTTCCTCGAAGGACATATTGTTGCTCCTCCAATTTAAAATCGTTCGTCTCTGTTCTGAATTCCATTTCGTCAACCAGCGGTAATTTATGAGTGGAGTTTTTTAAAAAATCAATTCGCTGTTGTTGAAGACCCAGCACATATTGTTGTTTGGCAGAAGATAAAATATCAGAAGTGGAAAGTGTATTCTGCGCATTTGATAACGTTGGCACAAATACATTTACAAAAAGAAAAAAAAGAAAAAAACCACTTTTTTTAAAAATAAAATTCTCGTTAACCATTAAATAAATATTTTTCGACCTCAGCATGATTTCTCTATATATGGGAAAATTCCCCTTTAGGGGTTAGGGGCTTATCCTTTTCCAGTAATTACTTTATTCGTTTTCTCCTCACTCGAATCCAAGATCGAATCAAAAATAGTCGTCGGTCGCGACGTTTCTTTCAACAAATTCAACATCACTTTTTCTTTTTGTAAAAAAAAGTTACTTGGAGGAATTGAGATTAATACTTCTCGACCATAAGTTTTCAAGTCTGGATTTTTTCTAAGTCGCTCTGGAATTTCAACAATTCGAGAACCTAAACCGGTAATCACTCCTTGACATTTATGCTCAGGATGCTGCGTAGAAATTGCTTCGATTGTATCGCCCACCGCCACCTCAAGAATTAAATTTTCATGAACATAACCTTTTACCATCGTCGGATTTTCTTCATAAAAAGAAATCAAAGTATTGAAGGACGAAATATTTTCTTTTTCCTTACAATAAATATTTCCAATCAAACCATCCTTCGGAGCGAAAATGGAAAGCCCATCTTTTTCCTCTGTATAAAATTTTTGATCTTCCTTGAGTTTTCGAATTTGAATTCGTTTCGGACTATTGGGAGAAGTCAGTTCTTCGTTGAGTCTAGCAATCTGTACTTCCAAGGGTTTCACCACTAATTCAAGTTCTTCCCTCAGACTAGCAATTTTGGTCTCTCTCGGATTCACCGTTGCTTCAGAAATATCGATACTCTTCAATCCTTCAAGCAAGGAGCGATTCACTTCGATCTCCGTTTCCAATTGTCGAATTTGAGAATTAAGTTCACTTTCCTTGGCCACTTTCTGAGCTTCTAATCGACTGATGGAAGAACGAATATCTGCTTTAAAAATATTTTCTTCCAACCGCAACTCATCCATCGAATGAGAAATGTTATTCAATTTTAAACCAAAAGTAGAGTGCGTTACTTCAGCCAACAATTCTCCTTTTTTTACTTTTTGACCAGGCGTCACAAAGAGACGATTGACCTCCACAGGATGATCCAAATTAATTTCTGTTTCCTTCGTTTCTGCAAATCCATAAAACATCACCGTATGTTTTCCATATCGAGTGTTGAGTTGCCAGATCACACCAATCACTAAAAAAAACAGCAGATATACTAAATTAAATTTTTTCATTTTCCTTAATTAATTCTACTTTTCGGATTATTGGTTATTTATTATTACTCCAGGTTTCTACATTCTTGATCATAACCTAATAACAAATAACTCAATAACTAATTAAAGTTCAAAAGTAGATTACTATAAATTAAATAACCTCCGCAGCATCATCGAACGCCAATCGAACCGAATTCACTTCTGGAATTTGTCGAAGAATTTTTGCCAAATGAAGTCCTTCCTCTTCTTTTTTTAATTTCAATCTATACTCGTATTCGATCAAGTTTTCTTTTTCAGAACTGCTAAAAGTTTTATATCGTTTGAGCGCAAATCGTTCAGAATATTTTTTTAAAATCTCTCTTATCTCACTTAATTTCGCATCATCTTCTGGCATCTCAAATCGTAAAGTACCCACCAAATTATTTTTCTGACTAAAAGGCGTTAACCTCAAAGCAAAAGCGGTAAGACAAAAACCAACCGTCCCTACGATTGCAATGACAAACGCATAAACACCACAAGCTATTCCAACTGCCAAAGAGGAAAACATAAAAACGATGTTCCTAGGATTTCGCAAAGTCGTCCGAAATCGGATCACCGCCAATGCTCCCAACATACCTAATCCTCTAGCTACACTATCACCTATCGCTTGCATCACCGTTGCCGTGACAATCGACAACAATACTATTGCCTGAATAAAATATATTGGCGTGGCTACGTCCCGTGAAGTTTTTTCATAGGTGAACGCAATCAAAGACGACAGCAAAAAGGAAAATAAAACGGTATAAATAATGAGCAGTAAAGTCGGATTTTCCGTACTGTTCTGAATGCTGAAAAAATCAACCATCAAGTCTATTTTTTAATTTGGATTTGTTATTTTTAAACGTCAAATATACAATTCCTTTATCTGTGATTTAATATTAAAGTTACCTTTTATTAAAATGTAGTTTATATATACTAAGGTACAAAATGAGCACATTCCCCCTAGTTGATGACCATTTTTTTTGATTGGCTGCTAAGTAGTTAGCATTTCTCTGTATAAATTCTACTTCTATCGGTAATCAAAACCTCGAACTAATTTTGTAAAAGTAATTACAATTACTTAACATAAAATAAAGACAGGATAACTTTCAAAAAACCTACTTTTAAATAAAACAAAATGAATACTTCAACTAAGCCTCATTTATTCTCTCCAAACAAATCTGCCATTTTAGTTTTTATTCTAGTCGGCTATTTTATTTCTTTTTTCCTATTATATCGACGAGGGGAATTATCATTTTAAGGTTTAGCCAATCCATTTGAGTGGATCTTTGTAACGTTGTATGCGCTAATTCTTAAGGGGTACTTTGGGTTGATTTATTTCTTTTTGAGAAAAACGGATTTGCCTTTTTTTGTAAAATTATTGATAGCTATAATTGCGGGGATATTTATTTTGTCCACTATCGTCGTTTCCATTTCAATATTGTTTCGTATTTTCTAAGTACTTCGAAAGTCCCACTTGCCCGCATAGGCTTCGATGCTAATATTTCCCAAAGCCCATACGGGCAAGCGGGAGCTTCGGAATTACTGAAACTTTAACTTCACTTTAATAAACTATGGCTTGTTAAAAGCGTTATTATTGCATTAATTTTACATCATAAAGACGAACTAACATTTATACCCGAACAAGAATTTTATTCCTAGAAAAAAGAAAACACGATTGATATGAAATATATAATGGCAATAATGATGAGCACCTTTTTTTTGGCAACTGGGTTTGCACAAAAAAAGGACTTTACGAAAGCGCAAGATGTGGATCCAGAAGCGCAAAGAGTACTCGATAAAGTGAGTGAAAAATATGAAGCTTATAAAAGTATTGAAGCTACTTTTTCTTTGAAAATTGAAACCCCTGAAGAACCTGTTGATACACAAACTGGAAAACTAAAGCAACAAGGAGAAAAATACAATGTGGATTTGAGTTCTTATTCCATGATTTGCGATGGTGAAAATTTTTGGGTGCACAACAAACAAAATAAGGAAGTGCAACTCAATGATCCACCAGAAGAAGGTGATGATGAAATGATGGCACCACAGGATTTTTATAATTTTTACAAAAAAGGAAAATATCTGTATGCCTTGACCAATGCCATTGTAGAAAAAGGAGTGCCTCTTTTGCAAATTGAATTTAAACCATTGGAAGGCGATTCTGAATATTCAAAAATTAGAATGACGATTGAAAAGAAAACTTCGGCGGTCAAAAGAATTAAAGTTTTCTCAAAAGATGGTTCTAGGTTTACTTTAGAGATTCAAAATTTTAAAGCGAATAAAAAATTCACGATTGCAGATTTCACTTTTGATAAAGAGAAATTCCCTGGTGTACACATAGAAGATTTGAGATTTTAAGTAATCATTTTTTCAGATAAAGAAAACCCCACCTTGGTAACCAAGGTGGGGTTTTGTATTGCGACTCTCCGAGTCGTTTCCCGTCAAACGATTTTCCAAGTCGTTAGAAATATGCAACGACTCGGAGAGTCGTCCAACGAGGAACGATTCGGAGAATCGTAATACGAAACTATTTTCTATTTTTGCAAAAAAAACAAACATACTCCAATGGGTTATAAATCATTTCTAGTCAAGCCTTTTGCAAAAAAAATTGCACGGGATATTCAAAAGTGGTCCAAGGAAGCGGTGGCTGCTCAAGACAAAGTTTTTCAAAACTTGATTCAAAGTGCCAAGCATACTTCCTTTGGAAAGGATCATGGTTTTGAAAAAATAAATTCCTACGAAGCATTCAAAGCGCAAGTTCCGATTCGAGACTACGAAGGGTTGAAAGGTTATATCGAACAAATCAAAGCAGGGAAATCAGATGTACTCTGGAAAGGCATTCCTAAATATTTTGCCAAAACCTCAGGCACTACTTCTGGCGTAAAATATATCCCACTCACCAAAGAAAGTATCCCTAATCATTTTGGAACGGCTCGAAATGCGCTTTTTAATTATTATGCAAAAACGGGTAAAGGAGAATTTTTGGATGGAAAAATGATTTTCCTTTCGGGCAGTCCTGTCTTGACGGAAATTAGTGGCATCAAAACTGGGCGACTTTCAGGCATTGTGAATCACATGGTTCCGAGTTGGCTGAAGCGAGATCAATTGCCCTCCTACCCGACCAATTGCATAGATGAGTGGGAAGAAAAATTGGAGAAAATCGTAGTGGAAACGCTTGGACAAGACATGCGAATGATCAGCGGAATTCCGCCTTGGGTGCAAATGTACTTTGAACGATTACTAGAAGTGAGTGGTAAAAAATACATTAAAGATTTATTTCCGAATTATAATACCTTCGTTTATGGTGGCGTAAATTTCGAACCTTACCGCTCGAAGTTAGAAGAGTTGGTTGGAAAAAAAATAGATAGTGTGGAAACGTATCCTGCGTCGGAAGGATTTATTGCTTTTCAAGATGCCCAACCACATGAAGGATTATTGTTGAATGTGGATTCTGGTATTTTTTTCGAGTTCGTTCCTGCGGAAGAAATTCATAATGATCATCCAACTCGATTGTCTTTGAAAGATGTTGAACTCGGTGTCAACTATGCGATTATTTTAAATACCAATGCTGGACTTTGGGGATATAATATTGGTGATACCGTTCAGTTTGTTTCCAAAGATCCTTATCGAATAATTGTCTCCGGAAGAATCAAACATTTTATTTCTGCCTTCGGAGAACATGTGATTGGGAAGGAAGTCGAAGAGTCTTTGATAAGTGTGGCGAACAAACAAGGCGTGCGAATCGTTGAATTCACGGTTGCGCCACAAGTGAATCCGACGGAAGGAGGATTGCCTTACCATGAGTGGTTTATCGAATTTGATGAAGTCCCTAACAATATATCTACATTTTCTGAGGAAGTTGATCAAGCGATGATTCAGCAAAATATTTACTACGAAGATTTGATTAGTGGCAATGTTTTGCAGCCGTTGAAAATTAGGATAATGCAACGGAATAGTTTTAGAAACTACATGAAATCGCAAGGGAAATTGGGCGGTCAAAATAAAGTTCCTCGGCTTTCGAATGATCGAAAAATTGCGAATCAACTTCAACAATATATTTTAAAATAAAACTTTATGGCAAATCGGCGAACTCAAAGTCTCACAATTAAAAAATATTCAGATGGGAAATTTGATTTTATCTCTGATAGTTTAGCTGTAGAAGAACCGCTCGAAATTCAAATTGAATTTGGTGCAAAGGAAAATCGAGTTCGCAAAAGTATTTCAGTTACGATGCGAACACCTCAGCATGATGCGGACTTAGCAATTGGTTTTTTATTTACCGAAGGAATTGTTGCTGCTTACGAACAGATTAAAAGTGTCGGCCCTAATTTGGATGAAGATGGGAAAGTAAATATTAATGCAATTCTCGTTGTTTTAGATTTTGAGGTGGAAGTTGATTTGAAAAAACTAGAGCGACATTTTTATACTTCTTCGAGTTGTGGGGTTTGTGGGAAATCAAGTATTGAGGCCGTCAAAATGAATAACTTCCCTGCACTTCCGGAAGACTCCCCTCCTTTCCAAATTTCGAAAATTCATTTTTTTCCAACCTTATTAAAAGCTCGTCAAACAGTTTTTGAAAAAACGGGTGGACTACATGCCGCTGCATTATTTGATACCAATGGGCAATTACACTTGCTTCGAGAAGATGTTGGGCGACACAATGCGGTGGATAAATTAATTGGTGCAGCACTCTCCGCTGGTCTTTTCCCTATGAATAATTTTTTAATCATGGTGAGTGGTCGGGTCAGTTTTGAGTTGGTGCAAAAATCAATAATGGGAGGAATTCCAATTTTAGCGGCGGTGGGAGCACCGAGTAGTTTGGCGGTTCAGTTGGCGGAAGAATTTGGGATGACAGTTTTAGGTTTTGTAAAAAATGATAAGTTTAATATTTACTCGCATACTCAGCGAGTTGTCTTTTAGGTAGTACGTTTTTGAAAAACCGTACTATAAAAAAAGGTGGACAACTTTCGTCATCCACCTTTAATATCTTTAGTGAATCATTTTTTCTCAAAAAACAATTCGAGTAAATTATGATTATTTAATCATTACTTTCTCTACTACGATTCCTTCATTTGTACTCACTTTTACAAAGTACATTCCCGCAGGAAGTCGTGCTACATTTACACTCATCGTTTGCAAACCATCGACAACTCGGAATGATTTATCCATCATTTCTTTACCATCAACGGTAAGGATTCGAACAGAAGCATCTGCAGATTTATCATTCAATACTTGGATATTTAAAATGTCTTGCGCCGGATTAGGGAAAACATTTACTTCCATATTGGTTTTGAATAAATTTTTGTTACCTACTGTTTCTTCTGGGTTTACAGCAGTTCCTCGTTCTTCCACACTAGTACAATTATTATCTCCTTGATCAGTAGATACACATGCTACTCCTTCATAATTCCTCATATCCATCAATGTTACATCATCAATGAACCAGCCTATTCCGCTTGTATTATCATCTGATGCGAATCGGAAACGGAAGAGAATATCTTCTCCTAGATAATCACTCATATCAACATAAGTAGCAACGAAATCTTCACCGCCTGCATTACTCTGTCCTGAGAAAGCAGAAAGGAAAGGAACGACTAACGTTCCGTATTGTAGCGCTCGTGGGTATTCATGTCTGAACATAGCTGATCCAGTTTGTTCCCAAATTGTTCCGCCATCTTTAGATACCTCTAATAATCCACCATCAGCTCCCGCCTCAGTATCATACCAATGGTAGAACCTTAAAACAGGTTGAGTACCTGTAACTGCAATCGGATTTTTAATAAATAAAGTTTGGTCATTTTCAACAGCAACATCTTGTATAAACCAAGCAGTCTCTCCACTATATGCTAATGAATCATCTCGTACATCAAAAATGGTCGTTCCATTTAAAAATTCAATATCCCAATTATCATCTGGGTCACCTTCTTGGTCATCATTAAAACTTGCGATTGATTTGATACTAGGATCAGTTTCTAAAGTATAGCTTACTTGAGTAACTTCTTCAATTGCCATTACACCAATCACAAATGTAATCGTGTTCCCACTTACTGTTCCAGGCCCTACGATAGAAGAAGGAAGTACAGTTGCTCCGTTTGGAATTTCATCCGTTACGGTTACATTAGTAGAAACTGATTGCTTGTAATTTCTAACATCAATGACAACATCAATGTCTTCTCCTGGATTAATTAATTCATTGACAGATTTTACAATTTGAATTTCATCCAAACAATCAATTGGTCTTTCAAAATTCTCAATCCCATCATTAGCATCAAATGAAGAAGCTTGATCTGCATTTTCCCCTACTCCTCTTTTAGCAAATGCCTTCCAAATCAAACATTGATTGGCACCTCCGTACATCAATTCATCTGCAGCCAAAACTCCATCTCGTCCATCTGTATAACCTGGATTACACGATGTTAATTTCATTCCTTCAATTGCTAATGATATCGCAATATTATTTCCTCCTGTACCATTGAATAAGTCTTCGTCAAATCCATATTCATCCACCAACAACCAATACATTTCCCATAAGCATAATGTCCAAATTTCTCCAATTGGATGTGGTGCAGCTTGTCCTGCTATATCTTTATAAGTCAATGGATTAATTGACATATCTGTTGAATAAGGATATCGTCTAATTCCGCCTCCATCTGTATCTTCTCTTTGTGCGAATGTTCCAATCCCTCTACCCATATCTCCAGAATCACCTGGTTTTACGGTAGTCACTAATGAAAAGAAATCACTAATTCCTTCTCCCATTTGTTCTCCATTTCCAAGACATCCAGTACTATTTCCTCCTCCGATCAAACGGTTAGAAATACCATGACCATATTCATGAGCAATAATTCCATTATCTAATGAACCTGAAATATTATCTGGTCCAGATCCCGTTGGTTGTTCTACAAATGTCAAGCTTAATCCATTTCCTGCAAAAGCTCTGAGATCAGTACATAACCCAAGACCAATTCCGATTACTGGAATCGTTACTTGTGCCGCTACATCTCCAGCTCCTAATGGAGGGGGTGTATCTTCAAAGTTACAAATGATAACTCCTACTGCACCTGCATTTTGAGCCATCAATGCTTTTTGGCTAAATTGGCAAAGCCCACGATCTACGATTGCAATCTTTCCAGTAACATCTGCTACGTTAACCAGTTCATTACAACCTTTAGATCCGTCAAAACCAGTTCCATCATCAACTATGGCAACTTCTGCAGTCAAAGGAGTCATATCAATTTGTCCACCCCAATCACCTGGATGGGCTACTTCATAAATTCCAGCAACTGACGCTGGCTCATTGACAGTCAATAATCCTGATGCAGCAGTTGTATTCCAAAGGAACATTTGCATGGTTCCATTTGCCCCATCTGGAGGAGTTGAAAAATTGGCATTATTAGTACCACTTCCATCATCAATATGCATGTTTACATAATCACCACCATTTCCACCATTTCCATAATTATTGGACTGAAAATTACCAGCTGCTTCATCAAAACCGTACACGTAAGAAAAATCATGCATCACGTTTGACATAAAAAATCCGTTGGTAACTGATGCTGCTTGAAAAGTTTCTGGTTCAGCATCAAGATCCATTGGGAAATCAAATAATAATTCTGCTCCACCATCTGGCTCATCGCCCTGAGAATTATTAGATCCATCAATATCCAAATAAGCATGTACATTATTACCTCTAGTAATGGTAAATTCTGGGCCATTCTGCCCATTGGTATCATGCCATCCGTAGGGTGATGCAGTCAAATTTTCAATTCCTGTCAATAAATTTCTATCTCCATGACTTGGACTCTCGTGAGTATGAAGATTTCCATCTACCGTTTGATCTGCAAATACTGCATAACTTCCTCCCAGTAATACTGGAGGTGCTACAGTTATTGTTTTAGCAGAAGTAACAATTCTCATGTTATCTAAATTTCGACAAGCAGCATCATGATTATGATACGCATCAGGAGCAAAAGTACAGTAAGTCGTATAGTTATGCTGTCCTAAAACATTTCCTGTTACTGCATCTACTTTTACATTCCAATAATCAGCATTGGAAACCATGTCAATCACCACTTCCCAAGCTAACTCAACTTCATTTTCATTAGTTGGAAAAAATTGTAGGTTTACTTTGATATCAGTATTTGAATAAGCTCCTTTTTCAAATACGAACTCTTGCTCATTTTTTCTTTCTTTTTGCACTAATACATCACTCATTGCTACATTCAAGTGACTCAATGCCGCAGCAATTGCTGCTTCTGGAGTCAAAGAAGGTGAAGTTGATGCACCTACTTTGTTTACAATATTAGGAACGATTCTGCTTGCTGCATGAACCACTTTTCCTTCTTTGGAAATACCTACATTATAAATGGCATTGTAAACTTTAATGCCTTGGTATCTTTGCATCAAATAAACCATGCTCGCACCTGAAGGGGTACTTACGTAATTATCTGTAACGACCAGGTCTGCAATATCTGCCTCAGTAAGATTCCATTGAGTTTTATTTTCTTGCAAATGTCGAATCGCAGTTTCAACTGGATTTTGAAGTTGCGACCATGCGCTGATGCTTAAAAACATCAAAAGCATCATCACACTTAAAGTTTTACTTTTTGTAGAATTGAATCTCATCATTTATTTATTTTTAATTAGGAATAATGAATATTGGGTAAAAATAAATAAAAAAATAACTTTTAAATTGTCCAAAAGCTTTTTACTCGCTTGCTGAGCGACAATTAATAAAAAAATATCCTAATATAAAATCTTTTTGTCTTCCTCTTTTCTTAAAAAAAAAAATCCTTTTCCTTTTAATTCACTTTTTGATTTTGATTTGATTTCTTTTTGAAAAAAATAACGACCTTACCAGCCTATGCAATTCAAAAAGACATCAACCATTATTGGCAAACATCCCATCGTGGATGCCATCCAAACAGGAACTAATTTTGATAAAATTTTTCTCCAGCAAGGTACGCGTGGAGAATTTGAAAAAGAGCTTCGCCACTTGACGAAACAGTACAATATTCCAGTTCAAGTTGTCCCAAAGGAAAAACTTAGTCGCATGACTTCTGGAAATCACCAAGGAGTGATTGGCCTGATTTCGCTGATTCCATATTATAAATTGGAGGATTTACTCCCGATGATTTATGAAAAATCAGAGATTCCTTTGATCTTAATCTTAGATGGAATTACCGATATTCGAAATATTGGAGCCATTGCTCGATCTGCTGAAATTAGTGGCGTTCATGCTATCGTTATTCCAAAAAAAGGTTCTGCTCAGATTAATGATGAAGCGATCAAATCATCCGCGGGAGCTTTGACGAGACTTCCAATATGTCGCGAACAAAGTTTGGATGGAGCATTGGATATATTAGAAATGTCTGGGATCACCGCTTTCGCTAGTAATTTGGGTGCGAAAAAAATGGTTTACGAAACTGATTTTACCGAACCATCAGCCATTGTGATGGGCTCTGAAGGACAAGGTGTTGGTCGGGAACTTTTAAAAAGAATAGAAAATCAATTTATCATTCCTCAGGTTGGAACGACTGATTCATTTAATGTTTCTGTGGCGACGGGGATTATTTTATATGAGGTGATGCGGCAGCGAGGATAGGTGGGAATATCGAATATTGAACAAGGATTTTAGATTTGAGAAGTTTGACGATAGCTTTCAGGATTAGGGTTTCACTAAAATCGTCAAACTTCTAAATTCTCAAATCCTTGTTCGGTATTCGATATTCTTTCCCCTTTTTCCAAAAAAAACTCCCATACTACATTTAGCACAGGAGTTCATTTCAAAAAAACAGCAGAATATCTTATCGGACTTTTACATTAGTCCAGTTAATCTTCTTTTCACTTTTAGCAACCTTCTCACCTCTCCGATTTCGATAATAAATGGATCATACTCTTCATGATTATCTGAAATCAACTTCAAATGCGTCCATCCATTATGTCGATCATAACATCGTTGCACTCGTTTTACCCAAACAGATTGGTTGGTGACAACTGCATAAATTTCATTATCAATCATTTCTGTCGTACTTGCCAATGGTGAACAAATCACCATATCACCTGAAGTGATACCTGGCATCATACTGTTACCATTGATGTTGAAGGCGACGAGTTCCCCGTTCACACCAGGAATGCGAAACCATTCATTTTCTTCCAATAAATCCACTCCAACCGTATTGCTCGCAAATGCTTCTACATTGGTAAACAAGATGTTGGGGGAAAAATTAATCCCTAAAGCCATAGCTAATCTTTGTTCCGGGTCAGGTAATTTTGTTTTCACAAATGGATCTCCAATACCTTGAAACATAAATGCTTCATTCACCGAATAGTGGGTGCAGAGATTTTTTACCTGTTCGTAAGTGATTTTTCGTTTATCTTCTAGATACGCATTGATAATATGTCCCTTGGTACCCAATCTTTTTGCAAAAGCCATCTGGCTTTTTGATCGGTCATTTTTAACGATACATTTCCGGTGCACCAACTGTTGATACACTTCCTTAAACCGTCTATTTAGTTCTTGCCGATTCACTTTTTCCATAGATCGTTTCATTTTCAGTTGCACAACAAAAATAAAACAAATTGTTGTAAAAACAAAAAGTCCAAACAAATTTGTTTGGACTTTTTGTAAAATAATTTCAAGTATAATTTTCTCTGAAATGCTTCCTAAAGCTTAACAATCCTACCCCCTAAAAAATCAAAACCAACATCGTCAAACAAGCTAAATTTAACTTTTCCGAATGCCGAAGGCATATTCGGAAAAGGCTCCCCTTTAGGGGCTGAGGGTTTAAAGTGAACTAATCCGACTCTCCACCTTATACAATCGAGTATACTCATTCACTTCCTCTTCGAATGGATCAAACTCCAAACTATTCGCAGAAATTAATTTTAATCCAACAATTCTCCCTCTAGTATTAAATATACGTTTTACATATTTTACCCAAAGCGAACCATTACTTTTTACCGCATATATTTCATTGTCTTTTATTTCATGAAGACTTTGAATTTCTCTACATATAATAATATCTCCATCATTAATCACCGGTTCCATACTATTTCCTTCAATAGAAAAAGCGACTAAACCATTCCCACTCATGCCTGGAATGGCAAAAAACTCATTATCCTCATCACTTGAAGGACTTGCACTTTCCATTCCTGCGCCTGAACCTGCAAATGCTTGAACAGTAGTAAAAAGAATATTACCTCTACTTGGTGAAACATTACTTTGCTTATTTGCCTTAGGCAAATCAAACCCAAAAGGAGTTCCCTCTCCATCAATCAGATAACTTTCATTAACTCCATACTCTCGACAGATCGCACGAGCTTGGTGATAATCGATTACTCGCTTATCACCTGTATTTAAATACGCTCGGATAATATGTCCATATGCCCTTTTCCCTAAAATCTTTTTAGCGAAGTCTCCCATCCCTTTGCCTCCACGATCGTTAAGTACGATTTCGCCACGCTCCTGAAGTAATTTAAAAACTTCGACAAACCGATTATTGAGTTGTATTCTGTCTTCTCGTATCATCTTTTAAAATATTAAGTTTTTAAAACAAAAATAGTATTTCGACTGCAATTTAAAACAATTATTTGCAAAAAACAAATCGTTTGACCTCAAACTCTTTTGTTTTAAAACAATTTTTTTCTAAAAAAATACATAAAACGAGTGGTAGCAAGGGGTGAAGCGAATTTACTTTTTTCAAAAAAAAATAAAAAAATATTCGCTTCTAATCTCAAAAAATTTAAGCCCACTTCCTTTCGTCGAGTTTCACTCTTGTTTTAAAGGTTTTTTTTCCATGTTTAAAATAATTAAGGCATATTTTATAGGTCTTCTAAAACAAGGTATTCACGAAAAACGAAAAGCATGAAAGGTCAATTAAAGATGTAAGATTAGATTTGCCTTTTGAGGAAGACGTTCAATCGATCGAAATTGAAAAGAAAAAAGTATGACAAACATAATCCTAGATGCACCTTTTGATTCAGATAATTTGGACAAAATAAGCCAAGATGAAACCATCATTTGGAGAGGAGCACCAAGTCGTAGTTTGAGCATTTTTGATCTTGGATTAGACTTTAGTTTTATCATAGCACTTGTTAAACGTGGGGCTTTTTTTAGTTGGTTTATTTTAGCTTTTATTCTGTATTCTATTTATTTGGAATTAAATCCAATTTCATTAACTATCTGGGCAACGATTGCCATTACTTCAATTGTAGCTCCTGAATATCTTTTGATAAAAAGAAAAATGAATACTCGCTATATCTTGACTTCGAAGCAATTGATTTTTCATCTTTGGTGGTGGGGTAAAAAAAGTAGTAAGTTCAAACTGAGTTCAGAGATACCAAAAATCACTAAGTTTTCTAATGAAAAAAGCAAAATTTAGTATTTTTTCAAACCCAAAAAGAGAATAATTCTCAATAATTGAATTTATTTGATTATAAAAAATAACATATTTAGAAAATCTCTGAACTCAGTTTGAACTTACAAAAAGTACACACTCCATTCCACTTTCCAATATTGCGAATGTGAGAATCTCTGAACAATCTTATGATGACACCGGTGTTATTTTAATTTTGGTAAAAGATGCGAGTCAACTTAATTTTACCACGCATGATTTTGCTTCCAATGAAGGCAGACATCAACCTACTTTAGAAATGATTACAGATATAAATACAGTAACCGATATTTTCCAACAAGCTATTAGAAAAAATAGGAAGAGATGAAAAACGAAATCCTCGACGATATATTCAATGACAACTTACGCGACCAACTAGTAAAAGGAGAAATTATAGTTTGGGAAGGGAAACCCCGCTTTAGTAACTATTCTCGATTAGTCGCATCCTTCTTTATCATTTCCCCATTTGGTTTTCTTTTTTACACTTCTATTATTCATAAAGATTATTGGTTGACTTTATTCTTCGGATTAGGTATCACCTATTCCTTATTTGACATTTTTCTTCAAAAAAGAAAGACGAGGTACTTAGTCACAAACCAACGCATAATCTTTCAACTTCCTAAAATGAGAAAAGTAGAAATCCATTCTCTACCTTTAAATCAACTTGAAGAAGTGGTCGTCAAAGAAAAAGTAAATAAGAATGGAACACTTGAATTCATTTTAAAAGAACCATTTAAAACAAAAATAAAAACAACCGATATTAGGAATAGTTATCCTCGAAAAAACCCAACCATGGAAATAATCGGAGATGTATTAGAAGTTAAAAGCTATATAGAAAAAAGCATAAAAGGGGAATTGTAAATATATTGTTATGAAAGACGAAATCTTAGATGATATTTTTGAAGACAATATTTATCGGTCTTTAGAAAAACATGAAAAAGTGATTTGGGATGGAAAACCTCAATTTAGTAGCTCTACTTGGGGCAGGTCGATCACTTCACTTATTCTAAGATTTAGTGTCGTGGGGTTAATATTATTTTGGTTGTTTGGAGGAATCACTTTTCTATTCCTACTATTTCTCATTTTAATATTTCAAAAAGACCTAATAAAATACATCAGCAAATACAAAAACAGATATTTAATTACAGATCAGCGAATTATCTTTCAACTTTGGGATATTAAGGACGTACTTACTCTGAATTGGAAACGAGATTATTTACACAACTACTCCATTCCGTTCTCCGAAATTAATAATATCATTATTGTGGAAGAAAATAAAACGGAAGGGGTGATTTTTTTAGCAGTAAAGAATCCAACTGCAATCAGTTTTGAAACTTACAATTTAAACAATGGAGAAAAACGACATCAGCCAACGTTAGAAATGATTGAAAATGTGGAAGAAGTGGGGAATTATATTCGACAAGGTATTCAGAAGAAATTGTAAATAAATTAGAGAAGCATTATGAAAAATGAAATCCTCGACGACATATTCAACGATGACCTGCGCAGTCAGCTCGAACCCAGCGAAAAAGTTATTTGGGAAGGAAGTCCTGCAATTACACCTTTTACCAAATGGAGTAATATTTTAATAGTCATCATCATCACTCTAGTTATATTTAATATAAAGATTAAAGGTTGGGATTTCAGTATGGTTGTCTATCCTATAATTGCTACTCTACTTACTTTTTGGAGATTATTTAAAAGTAGAAAGGTACGCTATCTCATCACCGATCAACGCATTATTTTTCAACTTTGGGAAAAAAGGAAAAAACAATTCCACACCATTCAACTTGATGAAATCAAAAATATTCTACTTACAGACGAAGACAAGAATAATGGAACAATACTTCTCCAAATGAAGAATACTAAAATAAAACCATTCAGAACTTATGATTTTAAAAACAACAATGAGCGTCCTCACGTGAGTTTAGAGATGATCGAAAACGTGGAAGAAGTAGCCAAATATATTGAAACAGCAAGGCAAAAATAAAAGTTATGAAAAACCAAATCCTCGATAATAATTTTAACAGCGAACTTCGGAACCAACTTGAAGTTGGAGAAAAAGTCATTTGGGAAGGAAGTCCTTATAAAAATAGATATACCTTTTTGATCCTCTTATTTCCACTCATTTTTGTGACTCAAATTTTAATTTCCGATCCAGGCAAAGGATTATTATTTTTATTAGCCAATTCCATCTTTTTCTTTTTATGGTCTTTAAAAAATGGAGAACTCGAAAAATTTTTGGCTAGAAAATACCACAAATATTTAATCACGAACCAAAGAATTATTTTTCAAACTAGAAAAAACAAACAACTCCAATTTCAATCTATTCCATTTGAAGACATTACTTATCCTAGCGTATATCCAAATATGCTAGGTCAAAAAAGCGGGACTATATTTTTAAATATCAAAAAATCATCTTCTACTTCTCTCATTTTAAAAGATTTAAAAACTAGTATCGAAGAAGATAATCGTCCAACTTTAGAAATGATTGACAACGTAAAAGAAGTAGGGAAATATATCAAACTCGGCATCGAAAATAAATTGTAAATATACTGTTATGAAAAACGAAATCCTTGACACTCCTTTTCGTGATTCCTTTGCTGACTATTTGATCAAAGGAGAAACGATCGTGTGGGAAGGTCAACCTTCCTCTATCAATAATTTTGGAAATGATGATGAGGCATCCGATGATTATGACAATCACCGATTGTTTACTATGTTTATTATTGGCATAGGTATTTTTACTTATTTGACAAAAATCCCATGGCTTGTTTTTATTTTGTTTTTGACACTTTTCTTTTTGACCATCATAGTACCGAAGTGGAATCGTCAAAATAGACGAAATTTTAATTATGCCATTACTGAAAAACAAATCCTTTTTCAGATGAAAGAAAGATGGAGAAGAAACTATGTGGTACACTCCATTCCCTTTTCCGAAATTAAAGAAATACTAATCGTGATGACTTTTGATGTCGAAAAAAGAAAAAAGGAATATGAAAATATTTATGAAGATGCTCCTACAATTTATAACAAAGAAGGAATAGAAAAAATAGGAACCATCTTTATCGTTCCTCATCAACCTGAATTAATTAGTTTTGAAACGTCTGATCTGATTAATCATGAAAAGCGACATCAGCCAACTTTGGAGTTACTCGAAGAGGTGACTGCGGTGGCTGAAATAATTCGGAAAAAAATTAAAAATGCAAATACATTGTGATGAAAAACAAAATCCTAGATGAACCAATTCACAATTATTTTTTTGATTTTTCAGAAAAAGGAGAAAAAATATTGTGGGAAGATCATATAAAAGAACAACCTCTATTTTCAATAATTGAAATGATCACTGTAGTTTTTTTTTTATTTCTATTGTTCTCTCTTTTCAATCTTTTTCTTTCCTTTTTATCATTATATCTATATTTAGTTTTTCTATTCTAATGTTAATTCTATATTCAAAATTCACCCGAATAAAAAAACAAAAAAAAGAACAAATAAAACATATCACCCGTATTATGGAAAACCTTCCCCAGTTCCAACTATCTATCAAATAAACAATCCAAAAGAGGCCATAAAATTAATCAACGAGCAACTCAAAAACACAAACGCTTCACTATGAAAAATCAAACTCTAGATGCCCCCATTCGCGATTCCTTTTTTGATTTTTTAGAAAAAGGAGAAAAAATTCTTTGGCAAGGAGAACCTGATCTCAAACAAACAAACTACTCGTCCTCAATTGAAGTAATGATTTTAGTTTTCTTTTTAAACATTGTCATTTCATTGATTCAAAAAATAATCAATATTGGGAAAAATAAAAAAACAGAATATGCCATCACTTCCAAGCGTATTCTTTTTCGTTTGGCCCATTGGAAAAAGAATAAAATCCACGACATTCCTTTTTCCGAAATCAAAAACTTACTGATCGTTCGAGATGAAAAAAATATAATTGCTACCATTTTTTTAGTCGTAAAAAATCCAACACAAATTAACTTTGACACCTTCGAAATTCTTGATAAAAGAAAATCAGAAAAACGACATCAACCTACGCTAGAAAACATCAAAGATATTGACAAAGTAACTCAACTCATCCGTCAAGGCATCCAACAAAACAATTAACCGCACACCTTACATTTTAATTTTTCCAAATCCACCACTTATTCCATCCATTATTTTATTTTTGTAAAAAATCAAAAACAAGGCATTTCAAAAATGCCAAATCATAAAAATAATACCACAATGTCTGAATCAACCACTACCCAAAACTCCCCTTTAGGAGCCGAGAATTTCCCTGGCGACACAACTTTACCTTCCACGCCAGATGAATTGCAACAACTCATTGACGCTAACCAAGTCGAGCACAAATATTCCGTCGAAGACTTTTTCCGAACGCCTGAAAAATCGAATTATCAGTTGTCCCCTGACGGCACGCACTTCGCATTTATGAGTCCGTACGAGCGACGTAAAAATATTTATGTGCAAAAAATCGGAGAGACGGAAGCTACTCGAATCACTTCCGAAACTAGTCGAGACATCGGCGGTTTTGGTTGGGTGAATAGCAACCGACTTATTTTTATCAAGGACAATGGAGGTGATGAAAATTTTACGCTTTTGGCAGTAGATAAAAATGGAGAGAATCCGAAAGACCTCACGCCTTTTGAAAATATTAGAATTTCGGTGATCGATGATTTAAAAGAAGATGAAGATCATATTATCATCGGATTGAACAATCGAAATCCACAACTTTTTGAACCTTATCGATTAAATGTTATCACCGGTGAATTGCATCGATTGGCAGAAAATATTGACCCGACAAATCCACTCGATGGTTGGATGACAGATCATGCTGGAAAATTGAGAATTGCGACAAAAGTAATTGGAACTAATTCTACGATTCTTTATCGAGACAACGAGGAAGAAGATTTTCGAGAAGTGATCACGACTGATTTTCGAGTGTCGGTTTCGCCTTTGTTTTTTGATTTTGATAATGGAAGCGAAGTATATGTAGCGTCTAATTTAGATCGAGATAAAAGTGTGGTCATCAAATTTGACCTGGCAAGTAGCCAAGAAGTTGGCGAACCAATTTTTGCACATGAGTCTGTCGATGTGACGAGTTTAAGTTACTCTCGCAAGCGAAAAGTACTCACCGCAGTTTCTTACACTACTGCCAAAACCCAGTATCATTTCCTCGATGAAAAATCGAAAGAGACTCGTGAATTTTTACAATCTAAATTAGGTGATTATGAAATTTCAATTGGCAGTAAAAACCTAGCAGAAAACAAAATGATCATTCGCACTTACTCTGACCGTTCGCTGGGCGTTTATTATTTCTTTGATGCAGAGACCAAACATTTAGAAAAAATAACGGACATCAGTCCATGGATTGATGAAAATGATATGGCAGAAATGTCGCCCGTCGTTTATCAAACTCGAGATGGTTTGACGATTAATGCTTACTTGACTTTGCCTAAAAATGTAGAAGCGAAAAACCTTCCTGTCGTCATTAACCCACATGGCGGACCATGGGTTCGAGATAGTTGGGGCTACAATCCTGAAGTGCAGTTATTGGCGAGTCGAGGCTATGCTGTTTTACAAATGAACTACCGAGGAAGTACTGGTTACGGTCGAGATTTTTGGGAAAAGAGTTTTAAGCAATGGGGAAAAACCATGCAAGACGATATCACCGATGGCGTGAATTGGTTAATTCAAAAAGGAATTGCTGATCCGAAAAAAGTAGCCATCTACGGAGGAAGTTATGGAGGCTACGCAACTTTGGCTGGCGTAACTTTCACTCCTGACTTATATGCTTGCGCGATTGATTATGTGGGAGTTTCGAATCTATTTACTTTCTTAAAAACAATTCCTCCGTACTGGAAACCTTACCTTGACATGATGCATGAAATGGTTGGACATCCTGATCGAGATGCGGAACATATGACATCTGCTTCCCCTGCTCTGCATGTGGACAAAATCACGACGCCACTTTTTGTCATCCAAGGCGCGAATGATCCAAGAGTAAATATTGATGAGAGTGATCAGATTGTTCGGTCACTCCGAAGTCGAAATATTGATGTGCCGTACATGGTAAAATATGATGAAGGTCATGGATTCCATAATGAAGAAAATCGCTTTGAGGTTTATAATGCGATGATCGGATTTCTGGGAAAACACTTGAAATAATGGTTAATGGTTAATGGTTAACACCACAACGTAATCCACTATGGTGTTAACCATTAACCGTTTTTCATTAACCATTAAAAAAAACTATCTCAAATAAAAAATTTATCTTCCATTTTTATTTTTGTAATTGCATTGTTACAAGTTAATCCAACTACTGCTTACACTTGCGATGTTGATTGGTCTTTTTGTGAATCCGTCGGCGATACTGCTACTATTCTAGAAGTTAAAATCATTTCAAAATATGGTGATCCTAGTCTAGAACATATGGATATTAAAATCCTAGAAACTATTCAAAATGGAACTTCAATGGACAGTTTGACTATAACAACCAATGGCTTGGCTTGCCATTTCCCATTAGCTGACTTCAATGTGGGAGATACACTTATACTTGCTTTCACTCAACTCACGTCTCCGGTGGGAAGTAAAAATCATGCTGCAATCGAACTTTCTCTTTGTAGAAGAAATTTCCTAAACCTTAATCAAAATGAAGTAATTGGATTTATTTCTCCTACTCTTGCTCTGCAAAATTATGCCGATTTCAAAAATAACTTAACCGCTTGCAATGATTTAATTGCTTCAAATAAGGAACTCGAAGAATTAGAAAGCTCCATCCAAATTCCCCCAAATCCTTTTTCTGAAAATATAAATATTGATTTTGGAAATCTAACCACTTCAAAATTTCGCTAGAAATTTTTTCTGCACAAGGTCAAAAAATCACTTCTGTCCAAAACTTCCAACAATACAATTACAAATTATCCATGAGTGATTTTCCAAAAGGAATTTACTTCGTAAAAATTCAATATAGAAATGAGTCGATTATAAAAAAAATCGCCAAGCTCTGATTTATTGCATAAAAAATAGATACTGGTTTTTAATCAAAATGAAAACATCATCCCCACTTCTACTTTTGTAATTATATTATTACAATCCAATTTTTCATTTGCTTGTTCATGTTCTTACTTCACGTCTTTTTGCGAAGATGTAACTTCCTCTACTAAAGTTTTACAAGTCGAAGTTATTTCCAAGTATACTGACGACTATCAATCTTACATGGATATCAAAATCCTAGAATCACTTCAAGAAACTGTTCCCGAAGAAGTTTTGACTGTTGTCAACCAAGGAACTTCTTGTGATATTAGTCATGATATTTTTGAAATTTCGGACACCTTGCTCATTCAGTTTAATGAATTAATACCTGCTTCAGGAATGGCCAATCATTCGAGTATTCCTTTTTGGGATTGTTCTACTCCTTTTTTGAGAAGGATGGGAAACCAAGTTTCAGGTTATATCAATGAGAATATTTCAGTCATTGATTACGAGGAGTTCAAAACTAACATTGGATTTTGCAATAGTTTAACTTCGACAGAAACGCCAAATGATTTTTTAGAAAAATCCATTTCAATTTTCCCAAATCCAACTACTAATATTGCAAAAATTGATATTGGAAATTTAGATCCTTCCGAAGTTTCGATTGAATTTTTTTCTACTTATGGACAAAGGATCACTTCTATCCAGAATTTACAACAATACATTTACAAATTGTCAATGAGTGATTTCTCGAAGGGGATTTACTTTTTTAAAATTCAATATCGAAATGAGTTGATTGTGAAAAAAGTGGTCAAAATATAAGATGGTTTACCAAGACCGTCTATAATCAAAAGGTTTTAATTTCAAATTTCTCATCATTATTATTTGACTTTTGGTAATAGAAGGTTTTGGAGAAGTGTCTTACACTTTACTCAACAACCACTCCCGCTCCGTCAAAACATCTTCCCCTTCAATCTCCTTTTTCAAACTTCCCCTCGCCTTATCCAACTCCATCTACGCCACCAACTTCCTCACCAACCGAATCACATTCATATAATTTTTCCGATGAAAATCACTCACCGCTCGTCGTCGAATAAAAATCTGAAAACTATTGAGATGAGAAAACAAGGGATCAGGGATCGTACTCGTCCAACTGAAAATTCAACAATTGCTTAAATTAAAATTCATTTCACAAAGGTTATTTTTCCAAAATCACAGCGTTTTTTTTGACAACTATTTGTTATGCTTTGGAGAGTTTTCCTCCACGATAAATTCCAGTTAAAAGATACCAGATTTTAAGTAGTTCATTTCTTCTCTTTTGAATCATCAAATACTCTTCAATCATTTCAAATAGACCACTCATCGTACCTCGAAAGGAAAAAAAATGATTCCTCTTTTGGGAAATGGTTTTCCTTTCAAATAGGATTTTATCAAAAAAAAAAAAATCACCCCACATCCTTTCGCAGTACGGAAAAGTAAGATAGTAACATTCGTTTGATTTGTCAGATTTCTTTTCTGTCCATTTTTTGGATGGTTTCGTAAAGTTAATAGCTTTCAGCTAAGTTAATTTCGTGTAGTTTTTCACAAAAAGTCAACTATACTTATTAAAATTAGTGGCTACAAGAATTATCAATATAGAAATAGGAAAAATACGAGACAACAGCGATAAAATAGTTGTAACTCATCGAAAAATATAATAAAAAATAATTTTCTCCTCTCCTCGCACATGCCCTAAGTAGGATACACTATACAATAAGGCATAGATATCCAGCCCAAAGGGCTTTACTTATTAATTTTGATTTCAAAAATTTGCTTTTAAACCAAACAAATTAATTTCAAATGAGTATTAGATAAACAGACTTTTCAATATTTATAAAAAGTGACACTTCTCAGAAAGGTAGATTCTAGCTATCTGAAAGGAAATTTATTGATACGTCCTTTAGAATTTGATAACTTAAATAATCATCAATACTACTTTATTAAAACTGATAAAATTAATATATAGAGTTGAAATAGTTTTATTTGGTACGGTTATTAGTGCTCAAAATGAATTGATATCAGCTTATTGGGATATATAACTCCTTCCCTGAGAATGGTCATATCCTTAGAAAGCCAGATCTTAACTTCAATAAGGAGTGGAGTATCAGTCTTCCCTCAGGCTACAACATTAATGAGCTGTAAGTATCATCAATACACAAGAATTATGTTACAAGACAAAGTAGGTGAAACTCATACAACGTACCTCAACTCGTAAAAAATTCACTAAGGATAATCTTATCTGAGATACAATAATAAAAAATATTACCATAAATTCAAGTTATCTGAACCTCCACGTATGTCAATAAACAATTCAAGTTAGGTAGTTATACCAACTTTATTTGGATAAAAGAACTTTGACCAAATAGTGCATGGAATACTTTACAGTACTCTGTAAACGTAACTAACAGAAATTATGACAATAATAAATTAAAAAATACCATTACTGAGGTTTAGCTATTTTTAATAAAAAAACCATTAGACTATCAAACAATGCCCTATTTATCTAGAAAAAAACATATTCTTTTTGGCCTTTTCGTTTCTATAGGCCTAGCTGGTATTACTTCTATCTTTAATGAGAATATACCATTTAATCAACCAGATCAATTAGAGTCTACTGCTTCAAAGCTTAATACAGAAGCTAATTTAAACTCAGTTCTGAATTCCGAAAAGTTACCAGTTGCGACGGAAAACTTCCCAGTAGGAACATTGGTTATCCCTATGGATAATACACTTCAAGGCAGGAATAATTCTGCCGGAGGATTCAACCTTTTGGCTTATGGCTTAGCTGTTCGACTTCTGCATGCTGAAATTCCACTAAAATGGACTATAAGACCTAATAAAGGAAAGGATGAGGCAGATTATTGGGCAAAAGTGAAGCAAATTGCTCCAAGCAACGGCTCAAGTTCATGGAAGGATTTTCGAGGAGGTCCAATTATAATTTATCCCGGCTTTGAAAATCTAGCATTAAATATTATAAATAACTATAATAATTCTATAATCCCTGGATTACCTATAAACGGAAATTACAAAGTAAAAGTAAACGTCTATGAAATTACTGAATCCGCAAACTTACCTGTAGCACATTCACTACTTCATAAACCCAAAGGAGCAATTTTGAATAATGGAGGGAATGGAGATATTCATAAGTATATTTATCAATATGCAGGCCTTAGCCAAAATACGCATTATGCAGAGAATGTAAATGCAAATGATTTAAACTCTAATTCATGTTACACCTTTGCAAGCGAAGCTCATTTAGATAATGTTTCCTCAGCAACAGCTTCAAAAGTTAAACAATTTCTTCAAGGCGGTGGTAACTTTTTAGCCCAGTGTGCTGCGGTTAAAGCTTATGCATCTCAAAACTTACTCTCATCCTATCACAGTAAAAATGGCGGAAGTGGTATATATTACGCAAATTCTAGTGAAATGTATGCTCAGTATCATGGAGCACTTGCAGATGAAGGAGGGTCAGTCACCAGTTTTAAACTCACAAGTAATCCAGGTAGTTCTGTTACATACAAAACTGACAACTACCACAAAGCTTATGTCGGTAGAATTTCTAATCCCAATACTCCTAATGGAGGATACGTCCATTATTTAGCAGGGCATGATTATGATAGTGGTGGTTTGGGATATGACAATGGCTATAGATTATTTCTCAATGCATTACTAACCCCTGTAACTCGCCCAAGTAATTGTAATTTAAACCTTTGTTCCAATGTCACTAATGCAGGAAGCATAAGTGGAGGCGGCAATTGGTGTACTCCTACACCAAGTATATCAATTACGATCCCTGTTATAAGTAATTCTGCAAGTGCTAGTGGAGGAAGTGGAGGAAGTATTCAATATCAATGGCAAAGAAAAATAAATAATGGAAATTGGACAGATATACCCGGTGCAACATTAGATAAATATAACCCACCAAATAATGGCTATACGATAGGAAGTACGCGCTATCGAAGAAGAGCAAAACGTACGTGTTCTAATATTTGGATTATATCAAATGAAGTTTTAGTATATATTCAACAAATATTCTCTAATGCAGGATCAATCGGTTCTAATCAAACTAATTGTGGTAGCTATAATCCTACTAATATTTCTGGATCTAATCCTAGTGGTGGTGGCGGCAACCCTGCTGAGTATCAATGGCAATATCGCACAACTGGCGGGTGGATAAATATTAATAATGCAACAGGAGCAAGTTATGATCCAGGTAATATTAACGTAACTACACAATACAGAAGAGGTGCGAGAAGAATTGGTTGTTATAACCCTTTATTATATTCTAATACGGTAACCAAAACAGTTAATAATGTAGCAATTAATTTGGTATGTGAATATAAAATAAATGGAACCTACTGGGTTCAAAATGACTGTGCTGTGGATATATGCATAGGAAACAAGTTAGAATTATCTGTAAATCCAAATGGCCTAAGTTCTTATGCATGGACAGGTCCAAATGGATTTTCATACAATAGTAACAATTCGAGTGATGTATTAATTTCCAATAATATTACTACAACTATGGCAGGAACATATACTGCAATAGCTACTGATGCTAATGGCTGTAGTGGGGTTAAACAATTCACAATTAATGTTACCTCCAGTTACACGAACCCAGGATCAATAAGTTCTAATCAATCTAATTGCGGGAGTTATAATCCTGCTAACATTACTGGATCTAACCCAAGTGGCGGAAGTGGCGGTGGTGCTCAGTACCAATGGCAATATAGAACAAATGGCAGTTGGATTAATCTCAATAATG
>Ga0115005_10000096_pt1 | contig 59110 bp, 55 predicted proteins | sample ArcOceMetagenome_FD_87163 | JGI IMG/M metagenome (GOLD analysis project Ga0115005, IMG submission 87163) | Marine eukaryotic phytoplankton communities from Arctic Ocean - Arctic Ocean - Greenland ARC118M Metagenome | ecosystem: Environmental > Aquatic > Marine > Oceanic | place: Arctic Ocean... | reverse complement strand
GGAAATAAGGCTTAAGGATTTGATCATCAAAATCAAAAAGCTCTTGTTTAAGTTTTTCAGAAACATAGGACGTATCCCATTTCTGTAAATCGTTTAGATTAAGTTTTTCCTCAGCAAAACGTTCTACTTGCTCCCATTCTTTTTTAGCAAAGGGGAGCGCATTTTGGTAAAGATCATCTAAGAATTGATTTACTTGAGGAGCAGATTGGGCCATGCGTTCTTCCAAAACAAAGTCAGCATGAGAGCTATAACCTAGAAGATTTGCGCGATCTTTTTTTAATCGCACCAGTTTTAGAATGACGGTTTCGTTATTGTTTTCATTGTCTTGAAACCCTTTCTTGCCAAAGGCAAGGCTCATTTCCTTTCTAAGCTCTCGGTCATCTGCATATGTTACAAAAGGTACGTAGCTCGGATAGTCTAAGGTAAAAATCCAACCGGCTTTATTTTTCTCTTTCGCTAAAGCCTCAGCTTGTGCGATGCTGGTTTCAGGAAGCCCGTCCAATTGTTTTTTATCCGTTAAATGGAGTTCAAAAGCTTGTGAGTCGGCAAGGACATGTTCGCCAAATGAAAGACTCAATTGAGCTAATTCTGTGTCGATTAAGCGTAATTTGTCTTTGTCTTCTGGCGACAAAAGTGCACCGTTTCGAACAAAACCTTTGTATTCTTTTTCAATGAGGGTTAGTTGTTCTACATCTAAACCTAATGTTTCTTTAAGATCATAAATGCTTTTAATACGATCGAATAAAACTTTATTTAAACGAACATCGTTTTGAAACTTTGTTAATAATGGCGCTGCTTTTTGTGTTACCTCTTGTAGCTCGTTACTTGTTTCTGCACTGTTTAGATTGAACAATATTCCTGAGATTATACCCAGTTGTTCTCCACTTTCTTCCAGTGCTTCAAGTGTATTCTCGAAAGTAGGCTTTTCTGGGTTAGAACAGATGTGATCAATTTCTTCAAGTGTTTTGCTGATTTCTAGCTCAAGTGCTGGAATGAAGTTAGACGTTTGAATTTGTTCGAAGGGAGCACTTTGATGTTGCGTTTCAAAAACGCTGTTGAGGATATTTTTCAAAAGGTAAATGTGGGTTTAGTTTAGGTTTTTAGCAGAATCAATTACTTTGGCTTTCATAGTTTCCTTGTATTCTAGTATGGTTTTTTGTACCGCTTTGTCGGAACTACCAAGGATTTGAGCGGCTAAGATTCCGGCATTTTTAGCACCATTTAAAGCAACTGTTGCAACGGGAACACCGCCAGGCATCTGAAGAATTGAAAGGACAGAATCCCATCCATCGATTGAGTTGCTCGATTTTACAGGAACACCAATTACTGGAAGTGGGCTTGTTGCCGCAATCATACCTGGAAGATGCGCAGCTCCGCCAGCTCCAGCAATGATAACCTGAATTCCTCTTGTATGTGCTTCTTGTCCATAAGAAATCATTTTCTCTGGAGTACGATGAGCTGATACGATATCGACTTCGAAGTCAATATTAAATTCTTTTAGAATGTCGATTGCTTCTTGCATTACTGGAAGGTCAGATTGACTCCCCATGATGATTCCGATTTTTGCCATTTTATTTTGAGATTACTTGTATTGTTTTTTTAACGTCTTCTGCTATTTTTCGTGCCACCTCAAGATTCTCATTGATGATCGTCACGTGGCCCATTTTTCTGAACGGGCGGGTATCTTTTTTGCCATAGATATGAGGAATTACTCCCGGCATAGCTAAGATAGTGTTCATCTGTTCATAATAAACAGCTCCACTATGATTTTCTGCTCCTACCAGATTTACCATAACACCCGAGACTTTATTCTCTGTATTCCCAAGAGGTAGATCTAAGATTGCTCGAATGTGTTGCTCGAACTGATCGGTGTAGGAAGTCTCGATGGTTATATGCCCACTGTTATGCGGACGAGGTGCAACTTCATTAACAAGGATTTCGCCAGTTTCTGTTAGGAATAATTCCACTGCAAGAAGACCAACATGTTTAAAAGATTCGGAAACTTGAAGGGCAATTGTTTGCGCTTTTTTAGTAACGTCTTCTCCTAATCGAGTAGGGCATAAAACATATTCTACTTGGTTTGCTTCGGGATGAAATTCCATTTCCACAGTAGGATAGGCTACTACTTTACCTGAAGGGTTTCTACAGACAATAACAGCAAGTTCATGCGTAAAGGGTATTAAATCTTCAGCTAAACAAACTACATCAGGAAGCGCATTTAATTGCTCCTGATTACGGACAACACTAACGCCATTTCCGTCGTAACCCATTAATGCGGATTTCCAGACAAATGGAAAGTCTAGTGAATTGTTTTGAACTGCAGTTTTGAGTTGCTCAAGATTTTTGAAATTTTGATGCGGTGCAGTTCGAATATTATTAGCTACGTAGAAGTTTTTCTGCGTGCTTTTGTTTTGAATCAATTCTAGAGTGGCAGCTGAAGGATAAACTTGTACACCTTCTTTTTCGAGTTGTTTTAAAGCGTCGAGGTTTACGTGTTCAATTTCGAAGGTAAGTACGTCTACCTTTTTTCCGAAGTCATAAACGGTTTGGTAATCTTTGAAATCACCTACTTCAAAATAATCACAAGCTACTTTAGAGGGTGCCTCTTCGCTAGGATCTAGAACATGTGTTTTGATATCCCATTTACGGGTAGTGTAGAGTAGCATTTTGCCCAATTGGCCTCCGCCTAAAATGCCTAAGGTTTTATGGGTAGAAAAAAAGGACATATATTTTTTTGACAAAAATACGTATATATCTTTGATATCTTAATTTCAAACACAAAAAGCCCTTTAATTTGGGTATCTTTGCTTTTTTATAAAACTATTTGATCATGATTAATATCGTACTTTTCGGTAAGCCGGGAGCTGGTAAAGGCACACAAGCTGAATTTTTGAAATCGCAATACCAGTTGGTGCATATTTCAACAGGTGATGTGTTTCGTTACAACATTAAGAATGCAACAGATTTAGGGAAACTTGCCCAGTCTTATATGGATCAAGGCGATTTAGTGCCCGATTCTGTTACCATTAACATGCTCGAAGCTGAGGTAGAAAAAAATCAAGATGCCAAAGGTTTTATTTTTGATGGCTTTCCAAGAACTACTGCTCAGGCTGAAGCCTTAGATGCTTTTTTAAGTAAAAAAGAAATGCAGGTTACTGCTACTATTGCACTTGAGGCTACTGACGATGAATTGGTAGAGCGCTTGTTGAAACGAGGAGAAACAAGCGGACGTTCTGACGATCAGGATGAAGCTAAAATTAGAAATCGTTTTGATGAATACAACCAAAAAACCGCATCATTACGTAGCTTTTATACAGACCAAAGTAAATTTCATAGTGTTAATGGGATTGGAACAATCGACGAAATAACGGCTCGATTAACCTCCATTATTGACCGTTTCTAAAACCATACAATGACTGAAGGAAATTTTGTAGATTATGTAAAGCTAGCACTGACCTCTGGTAACGGAGGTAAGGGGTCGATACACCTACACCGAGAAAAATATATTACCAAAGGTGGACCAGATGGAGGTGATGGAGGTAGAGGAGGCCACATTATCTTGAGAGGAAATCCAAATCTTTGGACCTTGTATTCGTTTAAATTCAAAAAGCATTTTGGAGCTGAACATGGAATGCACGGTAGTAAAAACAGAAGCTCAGGAGCTCAAGGAGAAGATATATTTATTGACGTTCCTTTAGGAACTGTTGTTAAGGATACTGAAACTGAAAATGTGCTTTTTGAAATTACAGAAAAAGATCAGGAAGTGATTTTGGTTAAAGGTGGACTTGGTGGTCGTGGGAACTGGCACTTTAAATCTTCAACAAGACAAACTCCTCGATATGCCCAACCGGGTATGAAGGGTGTACAGCGTTTTGTTACTTTAGAATTGAAATTACTTGCAGATGTAGGTTTGGTAGGATTTCCTAATGCTGGAAAATCAACGCTCTTAGCTGCTTTGACATCGGCTAGACCCAAAATTGCTGACTATGAGTTTACAACCTTAAAACCCAACTTAGGGATTGTACACTATCGCGATTACCGTTCTTTTGTAATGGCCGATATTCCAGGAATTATTGAAGGTGCTGCTCAGGGAAAAGGACTTGGTCATTATTTCTTAAGACATATTGAACGAAATTCTGTTTTGCTATATGTGATTCCAGCAGATGCTAAGGATGTGAAAAAACAATTCGAAATTTTACGTTCAGAACTTCAAGAATTCAATCCAGAATTACTGGACAAACAATATATGATTGTGCTTTCTAAGTGCGATTTACTCGACGATGAACTTCGTGAAGCTTATGCCGAAGAAATGAATGAGAGTTTCCCGAATACTCCACACACCCTGATTTCTGCAATAAGCGAATACAATCTTCAAACCTTGAAAGACGAACTCTGGAAGGTTTTAGCAATAGAAAATTCAATAGCGTAAATTCTATTATGCTTCGTATTTCAATCATTTGTATTGCTGTTTTTTGGAGTTGGTCGGGTATTGGTCAAGAAAAAACGCCTTTTGCAACCTATGATTTTTCCTCTGATAAAGCATATCTAGAAAAACGTTCAGCCTTAGAGAAAGAATCCAAATCAACCCCTGAGTACAATGCCTTGATTCGTTTGGCTACAGAGTACAAGGATTTTGAAACTGCAATTCGATATTACTCTAAAAGCATAGAAATAGAACCAGATAATGTTGAGCTTCATTATCGTTTGGCTGGCGTCAATGGAATCCGAATTGATGAAATCAGTAAATTCAAAGCCTTACCCTATGTGTACGCAATGAAAACTAATTTCTTAAAAGCACATCAGTTAGATCCAACACACACTCCAACACTAACCGCACTTGTTCGGATTTATGCCAAGTTGCCCGATTTCCTCGGAGGTAGCTTAGATAAGGCAAATAACTTTGCAAAATTGCTCTTTGATTTGAGCCCTATTGAAGGTTTGTTGGCACAAGGATTTATTTTAGAATCAGAAGATAAACCAATTCAGGCCGAAGCGCAATACAAAAGCGTATTTGATCTTCTACCTTTTTTAGATGCATGTGAAAATTCATCTGTTAACAGTTATTTTGAAAATAGAAGTCAGAACCTAAGCTATGAAATAGCCAGTATTGGACTTGCATTTAACTTGAGTTCAACTGCCTCTATCTGTGCACTTCAGTATTACGTAGCGCAATTTGATGTTTATGATAATTTACCTAAAGAATGGGCATATTACAAACTAGCTTTGCTTTATGAAAAGATAAACGAAAAAGATCAAGCCATACAATATCGTTCTTTGGCTTTAGAAATTAACCCTACTTTTAATCCTGAATAGGATTACAATACAAAGATATACTCATGAAGAAATTCCATTTTATAGCCATCGGAGGAAGTGCCATGCACAACCTTGCACTAGCATTACAATTCAAGGGTTTCGAAATTAGTGGAAGTGATGATGCTATTTTTGAGCCTTCAAAATCTAGATTAGCAAAGGCTGGTTTACTTCCAGAAGTTATGGGATGGTATCCAGAAAAAATTGCTAAAGACTTAGATGGAATCATTCTAGGAATGCACGCCAAAGAAGATAATCCGGAACTTCTAAAAGCAATGGAATTGGGAATTCGAATTTATTCCTATCCTGAGTTCCTTTACGAACAAACAAAAAACAAAACTCGGGTTGTGATTGCTGGGAGTCATGGAAAAACTACCATTACTTCGATGGTCTTGCATGTTCTAAATTATTGGGAAAAAGAAGTCGATTATATGATCGGAGCTCAACTCGAAGGTTTTGATACTATGGTTCATTTGACAGAAGAAAATGATTTCATGCTTATCGAGGGTGACGAGTATCTTTCTTCCCCTATAGATCGACGTCCAAAATTTCTCTGGTATAAGCCACATGTGACTTTAATATCCGGTATTGCTTGGGATCACATCAATGTTTTTCCGACAGAAGAAAATTATATTGAGCAATTTGAAACCTATATAGACTCGATTATGCCGGGAGGTGTATTGGTGTATAATGAATCAGATTCTGTTTTGGAACGCATAACAGAAGCTTCTCAAAACACCATTCGAAAAGAAAGTTATCGCTTGCCAGAGTATTTCATCGATACGGGCGTTACGTATTTGAAAACGGACGAAGGCGATTTACCCCTCGAAGTTTTTGGCGAACACAACCTTTCGAATATAGCAGGAGCAAAATGGATTTGTCAGTTAATGGGAGTAGACGAAGATGATTTCTTAGAAGCCATAATGAGTTTTAAAGGAGCTTCAAAACGTTTGGAGAAAATAGGGGATAACGGATCTTCCTTCTTGTTCAAAGATTTTGCACACGCACCGAGCAAGGTTAAGGCAACTTCAGAAGCAGTAGCGCAGCAATTTGACAAGCATCATAAAGTATATTGCTTGGAGTTACATACCTATAGCAGTCTGAATCCAGCCTTTATTGGACAATATAAAAACGCACTCAACGGAGCAGACGAAGCCGTTGTTTTTTATGATCCCGAGGCGTTGAAAGTTAAAAACAGAAGCCCGTTGAGTGAAGAGGAAATTAAAACTGCCTTTGGCTCTGAAAATCTCATTGTGTTTTCTAATCCCAAGGCTTTTCAAGAATTTCTTTTTGAGCATCAGTGGAACAAAAGCATCCTCTTGATGATGAGTTCTGGAAACTATGGAGGTATTGATTGGGATACTTTAAAAGAGTGTGTACTTAGCCTTTAGTTTTATGATTTTCGTACAAGTGTTCGATGTGTTCGATCACTTGAGACTGACCATCGATTAACGCTTGTTTGGCTCTCGATCGATCTTCTTTGTTTTTGTCTTGAGAAATTTTGTATTTCCCTTCCCAAGATGTAATCTCTATATGAAATCCAACAATATAGTCAAGGGCAGCCGCCATACGCGGATTGTTTTCTTCTAAAACATAATTGGGATTTGCACCTTCTAAGAAAGCTGTCATGGCTATTAAACTTTCCTTCACGTCTTGTGCTGCTCTTTTAATTTTAATTTTTCCTCGCAAATGAACTTTAAAATAATTCCAGGTTGGGAGCTGCGTAGTACTGTATTTTGATGGTGAAATATATACTTCTGGTCCGTGAAAAATGAGTTCTAAGTCGTGATCTTTATCTTCGAAATGGCTGATTTGCGGATTGAATTTATCTAAGTGCCCAACCAAAGTTCCTAAAGTCCCTTCGGAGGTATAGACTAGCGGAATGTGGGTGCTCAAAACGCGATTGTTACTGGATGTGATCACAGTAGCTAGGGGGTACATTTTAACCAGTTCTAAAGCATTTTTGTACTGTTCTTCTTGGTGATGTTTTGGAGGGTAATTCATTATTAAAAAAGTTATATTTTTATAAACATTATTGATTTAAAATAGCATTAAACCATCGTAAGCCTACTTTACTATGAAAACAATTCCTACCAAATTTACATTAAAAGAGTGGTCTGTTGAAGAACGACCTCGAGAAAAATTAATCAGTCAAGGGTCTCAAAAATTGACTAACGCAGAGTTGTTGGCACTTTTGATTGGAAGTGGAAACCCCGGAGAAACCGCTGTACAGCTCATGCAGCGCCTAATGGCTTCTCTTGATCATGATTTGAGTGCACTCCACAGAGTTAGTTTGGATGTCTTGTTGCAATGGAAGGGGATTGGTCCGGCTAAGGCAGTAAAAATAAAAGCAGCTTTGGAATTAGGGAAAAGAATTCAAGGAATCCCATCACAAGAAAAAGTGAGTTGTACTAGTAGTGCAATTGCTTTTGATGCTCTATTTGCTGTCTTGTCCTATTTGGATCAAGAGGAGTTTTGGGTTTTGCTATTGAATACTCAACATCATGTTTTAGAAAAAAAAGTGTTTGAGTAAAGGTGGAATTTCAGAAACCATAGTTGATATTCGACTGCTGCTTAAAAGCGCACTTCAATGCGGAGCAACAGCTATAATTGTTGCTCATAACCATCCTTCGGGAGTTTTAAAACCAAGCACAAGTGATATTCAATTGACACAGAAGATTAAAAAAGCAGGAGAAAATATGGATATAAAACTGCTAGACCATTTAATTATTTCTGAAAAAGGCTACTTTAGCTTTGCAGACGAAAAACTACTATAACTATGCTGTTGGTTTATACTCACAAAATCACCCCCAGACTTCGATATACTTTCAAACATTTTTTTGAAAGTGTCCTTGGAATTAAAGTAGATTTCACAACGAAGTTAGAAGTTTTTATTGCTCAAAATGGACCTAAAATGAGCTATGCGAATGCTCCTTTAGGGAATGAGTTTTTTGTGAATTCAAATGCATTGTTGTTTGAACAAGGCGCTCACGATATAGAAATAACAGTTTCTCAATGGGAAGGTTTACCTGCCTTTTTCGATTGCAGTAAAGATTCCATGCTCCCGTTTGATGTTTTTGCAGCTGCCTTTTTTTTAATCACTAGATACGAAGAATACCTAACGCATGTAAAAGATGATTCTGACCGGTTTATGAGCGATCAATGCCTTGCAGTTCAGAATAATTTCTTAGAATTACCTGTTATCGATTTATGGGCAAAGAAAACACTCGATTTACTCCTTCAGAAATTCCCGGAACTTGAACAAGCTAGAAAGTCAACGGTACAATGTATACCCCTAGTTGAGGTAGCATCTGCTTATAAATACAAGCATAAATCGTTTCTTAGAAATACCGCTCAGTTTCTAATTTCATTAGGCAACTTTGAAATATGGAGTATTGTAGAACAAACAATGGTTTTGCTGGGATTGTGGAAAGACCCTTGGAATAATTTCAATGCTTTTTTCTCCCTATTTAAGAATACTCAAGTGAAGCCAAGGTTTTTCTTTCTGTTTTCTAAAATTACTTTTTACGACCAAGGAATTTCTATTTTCAACGATACGTTTCATTCTTTAATAAAATCAGTTGCAGATTATCATAAAGTTTCTTTGCTGGTTTCTACAGAAGCGAGACAGAAAGCCAAAGTTTTTAAATCGGAATTGGAGCGTTTTGAAAGCATCATTCATAGAAACACTAAATTCTTGCGTTTCAACCGAGGAGTAACAACGGTATTCGATACCTATCGAAATGTTTTGGGAATGGAGCAGGCTGAGGATTTTAGTTTAGGATATCACGATAAAATAGGGTATCGTGCAAGTACTGCAGTGCCTTTTCGGTTCTATGATCTTGGGAACGAAATAGAAACCTCTTTGGTGCTTTATGCAGTTGTCGCGACTGAAGAAGCTTTGCGAACATTAGATGTAAATACTGCTTTTAAAAAATTAGAAGACCTTAAAGAACAAATTCCTACTTCAACTGGAGTACATGTATTTTCTGTAACGAATGCGATTTTTTCTCCGCATAATAAAAACACTTTGTGGAAGGAAGCCTATACCAACTATATTATAAACTATGATTAATCCGCATAAAGTCCAGCATATTTTCTTTGACTTGGACCATACGCTTTGGGATTTTGAAAAAAATTCTGGTGCAACATTTAAATCGATTTTTAAAGAATTGAATTTTGAATTCTCTCTCGAGCAGTTTTTGGATTTTTATAATCCAATCAACCATTATTACTGGAAACAGTATCGTGAGAATAAGATTTCGGAAGTCGAGCTCCGTTATTTGAGATTAGAAAAAACCTTTGAAGCAATGGAAGTTCCTTCAACCGCAGCTCTTATTGATCGAGTTTCTGAGCTATACATCCAACAGCTTTCTACTCATACCGAGCTTTTCGAAGGCACCGTTTCGGTTTTAGAGTATTTGAGCTCTAAGTATACATTACACATCATTACCAATGGGTTTGAACATGTACAACAGCGTAAACTAGAAAACTCAGGAATTGCTCGATTTTTTAAAATTGTTTTGACAGCTGAGAAAATTGGTTTTAAAAAACCCCATCCTACAATATTTCTGTCTGCATTGAAAACAGCTGAAGTTCTTCCTGAACATGCTATGATGATTGGAGACAGTTTAGAAGTAGATATTCAAGGGGCTTTGAAATTGGGTATGCAAGCCATACATTTCAACTCCCACATGGAAGCGTATCACGAGGAGTGTTTGATTATTGATCAGTTATCAGATTTAACTAATTTGTTGTAAAATGTTCGGATATGAACTACCGCTCTTTTGTCTAGTCTCTTGACTTAATGTATTTTTACATAAAATTCTAGTATGCAAATTCAAGATGCTCAAAAGGCCGTAGACGAATGGATCAAGGATCATGGAGTTCGATACTTTAACGAACTCACCAATATGGCTCAGTTGACTGAAGAGGTTGGAGAAGTGGCTCGAATTATTGCCAGACGCTATGGAGAACAAAGCGAAAAGGAATCGGATAAAAACAAAGACTTAGGAGAAGAGCTCGCAGATGTTGTTTTTGTAGTTTTATGTTTGGCAAACCAAACAGGAATTAATTTACAAGACGCTTTTGACAAAAAACTCAATATAAAAACCCAACGGGATCACGACCGCCATCAAAACAATCCAAAACTTAAATAACACGGATGCTGCTACACATTAACAACCCTTCTCAAAACTGTTTGGGAAGTCTCAATATTACAGGATCAAAAAGCGAGACCAACCGATTGTTACTTTTACAGGCACTGTATCCTGGATTAACGATCGAAAACCGTTCGAATTCAGATGATTCCGTCGCAATGAATCATGCGCTAACGACAGATTCAAGCCTAATAGACATTCACCATGCAGGAACAGCGATGCGTTTTTTGACTGCTTTTTTTGCAACCCAAGAAGGACGTGAAATTGTTTTAACAGGTTCTTCGCGAATGCAAGAAAGACCCATTGGCGTTTTGGTTGATGCGCTTAGGAGATTAGGTGCTCAAATTGCTTACGAGAAAAAAGAGGGCTATCCACCACTTCGAATTTCTGGTAAAGCATTGAAAGGCGGTGCGGTTTCTTTGCCGGCTAATATCAGTAGCCAATATATTTCCGCTTTATTATTAATTGCCCCGCATTTAGAAGAAGGGCTAAACCTTTCTCTAGAAGGAGAAATCACTTCCTTGCCTTACCTGAAAATGACATTGGCTCTATTGGAGCGGGTTGGAGTACATTCTCAATTTGAAGATAAAAACATCAAAATCAACCAACAAAGAATAATAGCTGACCAAACCCAAGTTGTCGAATCCGATTGGAGTTCGGCATCTTACCATTTCAGTTGTGTTGCTTTGAGTAGTGCCGGTCGAATAGTTTTAAGTAGTTACCGACAAGACAGCCTTCAAGGAGATGCTGTTTTGATTGATGTTTATAAAAAATTAGGAGTTGATACGCGTTTCGAAAATGATCAAATGATTTTAGAAAAAATCAAAGATTTTGAATTGCCAAAAACCATTACATTAGATTTAGTTGAAGCACCCGATATTGCTCAAACTATTGCAGTTAGTTGTTATGGACTAGGAGTTGCATGCAATCTTACTGGTTTGCACACACTAAAAATTAAAGAAACTGATCGACTCATTGCACTAGAAAACGAATTGTCCAAACTTGGTGCTCAAATCCGAGTGACCGAAGAAAGCTTGCACCTAAGTGCTGATCAGGATTTTAAAGCTAATCAAACCATCGCAACCTATAGCGACCACCGTATGGCAATGGCTTTTGCGCCTTTGGCACTTAAAATCAGCCATCAAATTGCTGAAGCAAATGTAGTAACTAAGTCGTATCCTGATTTTTGGAATGACTTGGAAGCTCTTGGTTTTGAGCTTGTTGAAAAATAAGTAGACGAAATCACTCCATTTACTTGACAACCCCTATGTTGAGGTAGTATCTTTGCGCTTTTAATACCATTTCTTATTTGGTGGTATTGGAGTAACTAAACACAGTTTATTTATGAAATTATCTGATTTCGGTTTTACATTACCAGAAGAAAGACTAGCCGAGCATCCTGCTGAAAATCGCGATGAAGCTCGCTTGATGGTTCTCAATAGAGCAACCAGAACAATAGAACACAAGCAATTCAAAGACGTTATTGATTACTTCGAAGAAGGAGACGTGATGGTTTTGAATAACACAAAGGTTTTTCCTGCACGTCTTTTTGGTAATAAAGAAAAAACGGGAGCTCGTATCGAGGTCTTTTTATTGAGAGAATTGAACGAAGAACAACGTTTGTGGGACGTTTTAGTTGATCCAGCACGTAAGATCAGAATTGGTAATAAGCTTTACTTTGGTGAAGACGATAGTCTAGTAGCTGAGGTAATCGACAATACAACTTCAAGAGGAAGAACGTTGCGTTTTCTTTTTGATGGTTCCTACACTGAGTTTCGCAAGAAACTTAAACAATTGGGCGAAACTCCGCTTCCAAAATATATTAAAAGAGATCCAGAGGCTTACGATAAAGAACGTTATCAAACCATATATGCCAAGAATGAAGGAGCAGTTGCTGCACCTACAGCTGGGATGCATTTTTCTAAACATTTATTAAAACGTTTAGAGATTAAAGGAATTGATTTAGCTGAATTGACATTGCATGTTGGTTTAGGTACTTTCAATCCGGTTGAGGTTGAAGATTTATCGAAGCATAAAATGGATTCGGAAGAACTCATAATCGAAGAAAAGGCAGTGGAAATTGTAAATGATGCGAAAGCTAAAAAAAGCAAAATCTGTGCAGTTGGAACTACGGTTATGCGTGGATTAGAAAGTTCAGTTTCTTCTATAGGTACTTTAAATCCATACGAAGGATGGACCCACAAATTCATTTTTCCTCCATTCGAATTTTCGATTGCCAACTGTATGATTACTAATTTCCATACGCCCAAATCAACTTTGTTGATGATGGCTTCTGCTTTTGCAGATCCTGATTTCATCAAAGAAGCATATCAAGTTGCCATTAAAGAAGAATATAATTTCTATTCTTACGGTGACGCGATGTTGATCATTTAAATTCATAAATAAAGACGGTTTCTATGGAGTTGGCTAAAAAAGATATTCGAGCACTTTCAAAAGAAGCCCTTCAGGACTTTTTTATAGCACAGGGGCAACAAGCCTACAGAGCTGCACAAGTATATCAATGGTTGTGGAGTAAAGGAGTTCATGATTTTGATAAGATGACCAATCTTTCAAAAGACACAAGACTTTTGCTAGACACGCATTTTACGATCAATCATATTGCGGTTGATCAACAACAGCGTAGTAAAGATGGGACGTTTAAAAACGCCATCAAATTACACGATAATCGCATTGTCGAATCGGTGCTAATTCCTGCAAAAGACCGAACCACAGCTTGTGTTTCATCACAAGTAGGATGTAGTTTGGATTGTAAGTTTTGTGCAACTTCACAATTGGATCGTATGCGAAACCTGAATGTTGATGAAATCTTCGATCAGGTAGTTGCTATTGATCATCAAAGTAGAACATATTTCGATATTCCATTATCGAATATCGTATTCATGGGAATGGGAGAGCCCTTGATGAATTATAATAATGTACTAGGAGCGATAGAGAAAATAACGTCTCCAGAAGGCCTAGGAATGGCTTCAAAAAGAATCACACTCTCTACTTCGGGAATTCCAAAATTGATTCGTAAAATGGCAGATGATGGTGTTAAGTTTAATCTTGCTGTTTCGCTTCATTCTGCAATTCAATCGACCCGAGAAAAGATCATGCCTTTTTCTATTAAATTTCCGGTTGATGAATTATTATCTTCCTTGGAATACTGGTATGAGGCTACACAGCGAATGGTGACGATCGAATTTATCGTCTGGAAAGGAATCAATGACAATCTAGAGGAAGTTAGAGCATTGGTTAACTTTTGTAGAAAATTTCCCTCAAAAGTAAACCTAATCGAATACAATCCGATCGGAGACGACACCTTTATACAGGCAACAAAAGAAGCTATGTCGATGTATCAAAACAAACTAACAGCTGCTCGTATAATCAATACCATACGACGTTCGCGTGGAAAAGATATTGACGCAGCTTGCGGTCAACTAGCAAATAAAGCACTGAAAAACTAATTCTTTAACGAAGTTGTATATTAGTGGAGTATGAAAGTAACCGAGCAAATTAAAGATCCCATTTATGAAGAAATGGAGCACTTCGAACAAAAGTTCAGTGATTCGATGTCTTCTAAAGTTGCTCTGCTCAATCGAATTACCCATTTTATTGTCAATCGGAAAGGGAAGCAAATGCGTCCTATGTTTGTGTTTCTTACTGCTAAGCTTTTAGGCGGCGGAAAAGTAACCGAGCGAACCTATAGAGGTGCTTCTGTGATCGAATTAATTCATACAGCCACTCTCGTTCATGATGATGTTGTTGATGATAGTAATCAGCGAAGAGGCTTTTTCTCAATCAACGCATTATGGAAAAATAAAATCGCCGTTCTCGTTGGAGATTATTTATTGTCCAAAGGCTTGCTTCTATGTATTCACAACGAAGACTTTGATTTACTCAAAATCATTTCTGTAGCAGTTCGCGAAATGAGCGAAGGAGAATTACTACAGATTGAAAAGGCCAGAAACCTTGATATAACAGAAGCGATTTACTTTGAAATCATTCGACAGAAAACGGCTACATTACTAGCCGCATGTTGTGCAATGGGAGCACAGTCCGTTTCTGATGACGAGGAAGCTGTTGAGCAAATGCGTGTTTTTGGAGAACTTCTAGGAATGGCTTTTCAAATTAAAGATGATCTTTTTGATTATGGCGAAGCCAAAATAGGTAAGCCAACAGGAATTGACATCAAAGAACAAAAAATGACTTTGCCTTTGATTTATACCCTCAACAATGTCTCTTCGAAAGAACGAAAATGGTTGATTCATTCCGTCAAAAAATACAACACAGATAAAAAAAGAGTAAAAGAAGTTATTCAGTTGGTGAAAGATTCGGGAGGGCTGGATTACGCCCAAAAGCGGATGGAAGCATATCGGACTGAAGCCTTAGACATTCTAATGACATTCCCTAAAAACGCCTACCGTGATTCTTTAGAATTAATGGTAAACTTTGTCATTACTCGTAAACAATAAACAACTCAGTAAACGCTAAGATTTGATTTCTAAAAACACCATAGACCAAGTGTATGAAACTGCTCGTGTAGAGGAGGTTATTGGTGATTTCGTGGGTTTAAAGAAGTCCGGTACAAACTTCAAAGGACTAAGTCCTTTTACCCAAGAACGCAGTCCGAGTTTTATGGTTTCGCCAGTGAAACAAATTTGGAAAGATTTCAGTAGCGGAAAGGGTGGGAATGTAGTTGCTTTTTTGATGGAGCACGAGCATTTTTCTTATCCTGAAGCCATTCGCTATTTGGCCAAAAAGTACAATGTCGAAATAGAAGAAACGGAGCAAACTGATGCGGAGAAAGAAAAACTAAATGAGCGTGAAAGTATGTTCTTAGTAGCTGAACATGCTAATAGTTATTTTAAGGAAACGCTTTGGGAGGCATCAGAAGGGAAGGCAATTGGGCTCACTTATTTCAAAGAACGTGGCTTTACAGACGAGACTATTAAGAAGTTTGATTTAGGTTATTCACCACAAGAGAAGGATGCTTTTTCAAAAACAGCTCTTAAAAATGGGTTCCAATTAGATTTTCTTGAGAAAACAGGCTTGACAATTGTTAGCGAAAATTATCAGGTCGATCGTTTCCGCGGTAGAGTTATGTTCCCAATCAAAAGTCTTTCGGGGAGAGTAGTTGGTTTTGGAGGAAGAATTCTTGGAGATAATAAAAAAACAGCTAAATATTTAAATTCACCTGAAAGTGAAATTTACCATAAAAGCAAAGTGCTTTACGGGATATACGAAGCAAAACAAAGTATAGCCAAAGAAGATGTTTGTTACTTAGTAGAGGGGTATACAGATGTCATACAGATGGTTCAATCTGGAGTAACCAATGTTGTTTCGTCTTCGGGGACTGCACTTACAGAGCTTCAGATCCGCTTGATTCAGCGACTTACTCAAAATATTGTAGTTCTTTTTGATGGCGATGCAGCCGGTCTCCGAGCTTCGCTTCGTGGGATTGATATGATCTTGGCGCAGGGAATGAATGTAAAGGTCTGCTCGTTTCCAGAAGGAGAAGATCCGGATAGTTTTGCCAAGAAAAATTCGCAACAAGCTATTGAACTCTTTTTTAAAGAAAACGCAAAAGATTTTATTCAATTCAAAGCTTCTTTACTCCTCGAAGATGCTGCAAATGATCCTGTTAAAAAGGCCGCCACAATTCGCGATATAGTTGAAAGTATTTCTAAAATTCCGGATCCAATTCAACAAGAAGTCTATGTGCAGAGTTGCGCGCAGCAGATGGAAATTTCAGAAAATGTGTTGTTCAGTGCATTGGCTCAACTCACAAAGAAAGCCCAGTCCAACGCACGTAAAACAGCTCCCAAAGAAGAGTCTTTTCGAGTTGTAAAAAACGAAACTCCGCAAAATATCGCCCTAGATCATACTTTTGAACTCGAGCGACAAATCATAACAATCTTGATGCTCTATGGAGATCGGGAAGAAACCTTTAAAGATTCTATTCTTAGTTTTTCTGAAGACGAAGATATTCTGGAAGAGGTCACAGAAGTGAAAGCAAAGGTGTTTGAGAAAATATTTTTAGACCTACAGCAAGACGAGGTTGAGTTAGCAAATGCAAATTTCAAAACCTTATTTTATTTGTTGATTCAACATTTCCAAGTAGAAGGTCAAATTGCGATAGATAAATTAATACCCACCCTAGACGGCGAGTTAAGTTCCTTAGTAAGTAATATTCTTATGAACGAAGATCAATACCAATTGCACGATTGGGAAAAGAAAAATATTTTCGTAAAATCCCGAGATAGTCAAGTGCCACAACTAGTGAATGAGACTATTTTGACACTTCGAAAATTGTTGATTGATAAAAAAATCGAAGAACTTCAGAGTCAAGTACAAGACAAAGAATTACATCATGCCGAAATTTTAGAGGAAGTGATGAGCTACTACCAACTCAAGCAAGTTGTTTCCAAAAAATTAAATCGTGTAATTTAGTTACTAAAGATCTGCGGGAATTTCACAGACAGGAATTGGCTGCATTTTATGCTGGTTTTGCCCATGTAGTTTTTTGTAAATCCCCAGAACTTCTTTTTGTCTATCGGTGTCATTTTCAGAAGTGCTGTTCACATGTTTCATGGCCCATTCCAATTCGTTGTATGTAGCACCCATCTGATCTTCATCTGTACGATCATCGCCCCACAACCCGTCGGTTGGTGCAGCTTGTTGAATGGAATCGATAATGCCTAGGTTTTTTGTGAGTAAAAACACTTCTGATTTCATCAGATCAGCAATGGGACTAAGATCTACCCCACCGTCTCCATATTTAGTATAGAAACCTACGCCAAAGTCTTCGATTTTATTTCCAGTTCCAGCAACTAAATAGCGTTCTAATGCCGCGAAATAGTATAAGGTTGTCATGCGTAAACGTGCACGCGTATTGGCTAAACTCAGAAACTTACTCTCTTCGTCTGTTGTTGGAGGTAAAAGCTCCTGAAAGCTTTCAAAAACTCCAGTCAGTGATAGCGAATGATGACTTACGTTTGGGTATTTGCTTTCGAGCCAAGCAATATGTTCTTGTGCTCTTGTTACTTGATTTGCTTCTTGGTGAATGGGCATTTCTAGGCATAGGACAGGTTTTCCGGTTCGTGCACATAAAGTTGAAGTCAACGCAGAATCAATACCACCAGACACACCTACTACAAAACCATTCATTCTGGATTTATCTGCATAGTCGTTAAGCCAATTTACGATGTAGTCAATAACTTTTTCTGGTGATTTCATGTGTTTTAGCGATTTTTTGGATGTAACTTTGTATAAAATTAGGGAACTTATTCTTCACAAAAAATTTTTAACAGCAGATGAATTCAAATTCTAGATCATTTTTTTTAAAAGCGAGTTTTTGTATCGCTTTAACCGTTTTTTTCTCATCTTGTTCGGATGAAAATGCACTTGAGGCGGAAATTAACCTGATCCCAGTTGTAATTGATATTGATCGTTTTGATTTGAAATTTTATGATGCTACCCCTGAGGAGTATGTCGAACTCAAAAAGTTGTACCCTTACTTGTTTCCTGAGCAATTTCCAGATAGCATATGGGTCAAAAGACAACGCGATAGTATTCAAACGCTTTTGCATGCTGAAATCAAGAATATCTATCCTTCATTGGATCCTGTAAAAGAAGAGTTGGTTTCGCTTTATAAACACATCAAGTACTATTTCCCACAAATTGAAGATCCACATATCGTTACCGTAGTTAATAATGTGGACTATCAAAGTAAAACAGTTTTTACAGACTCTTTGTTGATCATCTCGTTGGATACTTATTTGGGATCAAAGAACCCAATGTATGAGGGCATTCCGAACTACATTGTTCAGGATATGGAATTTCCTTATATGATGTCGCATATTACAGATGAAATAGGAACCGCTCTAGTGAAAAGCCCTGTAAATAGAACTTTGCTTGGTCAGATGATTTATTACGGAAAGAAATTATATCTAAAAGATCTCTTGTTGCCAAAGGCTTCCGATCCTGTTAAAATCAGCTATTCTCAAGAACAAATAGATTGGGTACACGATAACGAGCGTTATATGTGGCAATATTTTATAGAAAACGAATTGCTTTATAAAACCCAATCTTCTTTATTTCTTAGATTTATTGAGCCTGCACCTTTTTCGAAATTCTATTTAGAGATTGATAATGATACTCCTGGTAAAGTAGGTCAATGGATTGGATGGCAAATTGTTCGCTCCTATATGAAGAAGAACCCAGACGTTACTTTAGAAAAACTCTTTGAAACTCCAGTGATGGAATTATTCAACCAATCAAACTACAAACCCGCAAAATAAGAACATGGGAAAACAAACCAATATATCGATAGAAGTAGCCTTAGATGAAAATAAGATTCCAGAAAAAATTGTGTGGTCTGCACCCGATGGAGGAGTCAATGAAGAGGAGGCGCAAGCCTTATTGATGTCCTTGTGGGATGGTAAAAATCAAGAAACCCTTCGTATGGATTTATGGGTAAAAGATATGCCTATAGATCAAATGAATGTGTTTTTTCATCAATCGTTAGTGACCATGAGTCAAACCTTTTTACGAGCTACTCAAGATGAAAAGATGGCGGCTACCATGAATGATTTTTGTGATTATTTCGCTGAAAAATTAAACATCGATCGTGGGTAAAACTTCTTGATTGTTGAAATCCTCGTTCAATTGAGCGATGTAAGCTAATAGCTCATCTCCACCAGTTTTGTGTAAGGATGAAGTGATAAAGTGTGGTGGAGCTTCTTCCCAAGCATGATCAAGCATTTTCTGAATATAAGCCTTTGACTTGCGTTCAATAGCCATCGGTTTTTCCTTATCTGCTTTAGTAAAAACAATAGCGAAAGGAATGTAATTTGTTCCTAGCCATTCCATAAACTCTAAGTCAATGGGTTGTGGGTCGTGACGAATATCAATTAAGACAAAGGCAGAAACCAATTGCTTTCTTTTTTCAAAGTAGGCCGTAATTAATTTCTGAAATGCTTTTTTTGATGTCTTGGAAGTTCGTGCGTAACCATATCCAGGTAAATCGACCAAGTACCAAGATTTATTAATTTTAAAGTGATTGATCAGCTGTGTTTTTCCTGGTCTTCCAGAAGTTTTTGCAAGATTTTTGCGATCGCAAATGGAATTTATTAAGGAAGATTTACCAACATTAGAACGTCCAATAAAGGCGTATTCTGGAATGGGTTCATTGGGACATTTGGAAACATCCGTGTTGCTGATAATGAATTCGGATGATGTGATTCGCATTGCTACTAAAAGTTACGTTTCTTCAGCCACTCTAAAAGTTTTTCATTGAAAGTATCAGGATGTTCCATCATAGGAGCATGCCCACACTCTTTGATCCAATAGAGGTCAGAATCTGGTAATAACTTATGGAATTCGTCGGCTACATTGGGTGGAGTAACTTTGTCGTTTTCTCCCCAAATTAGACCAGTAGGAGTATACATTGTTGGCAAATCCTTAGCCATATTGTGTCGAATTGCACTTTTGGCAATTGCTAAAGTTCGTATGAGTTTATTTCGATCATTAACAACTTCAAAAACTTCATCAACGATTTCTTTGCTTGCTACTTCAGGATCAAAAAACACTTCTTGAGCCTTTGTTTTTATGTATTCATAATCACCTCTCTTAGGGTAGCTTTCACCCATAGAGTTTTCATATAAACCAGAACTACCAGCAAGAACAAGCCCTTTTGACAATTCAGGATGATTCTTAGCAAATACTAATCCGATATGCCCTCCAAGTGAGTTTCCTAGGAGAATCGCATTGTCGATCTTTTTAAAGGTTAAAAAGCTTTTCAGATAGTCTGAAAAAGTTTTAACATTCGTTTTGATTAATGGTAATTCGTATATCGGCAATTCAGGTATGAGAACCTTGTAGCCTTGCTTTGGGAAAAAATCTGCAACACCTGCGAAATTACTAAGTCCACCCATCAATCCGTGTAGGATTACTATGGGTTGTCCTTCCCCAATTTCACTGTATTTGAAATCCCCTTCTTCTGTAAATTTTTTTTCCATGCTAGATGTCGCTCTAGGTACTTGTGAGCCGACAAATATAGTTAATATTAACCGATTCACTCTTATTTATTTAACTCTTATGGCTCAAACCTATACTGTGGTTGGGATTGGAAACTTATCAACAAAGTGGTATTAAGTGGAAAATTGTGGGAAATATGCTTTATATTTGATTATTCAATTCGCAAACAATTAAGATGCAGCACTTTATTGGGACATATGAATGTAAGGCAGATACTAAAGGACGTATCATGCTGCCTGTTGCTTTAAAAAAGCAGTTGGCGCAGAATCTTGCAGAACAGTTTGTGTTGAAGCGTGCTGTTTTTAATAATTGTTTGGAGTTGTATCCTATTCAAGAATGGGAGGCTATGATGGAAAAGGTCAATCAGCTCAATCGTTTTAATAAAAAGAACAACGATTTTATTAGGCGATTTACGGCGGGTGTGCGTTTGGTTGAGGTCGACGCTACTGGGCGCTTATTGATTCCAAAAGACCTTGTTATACATGCCGGTATTTCTAAGGAAACGGTTATTTCTTCTGCTGTCAATATTCTTGAAATTTGGGATAAAGACCGTTATGAAGATGCTATTAATGAGGCAACAATTGACTTCGGTGCTTTAGCCGAAGACGTAATGGGAGATAAAGATGGAAACCAAATATCATAACCCAGTTTTACTGGATCGAAGTGTTGCAGATTTAATCACAAACCCTGATGGGGTTTATGTCGATGTAACTTTTGGTGGTGGCGGGCATTCAAAAAAAATATTAAAAGCACTTTCAGATAAAGGTAGGCTGTTTGCATTTGACCAAGATCAAGACGCGGCTGAGAACGCCTTGTCTGATCCTAGGTTCGAACTGATTCAAGCCAATTTTAAAGATCTAAAGCGCTACCTGAAGTTTTACGGTGTAAAAGAAGTGGATGGAATTTTAGCCGACTTTGGCGTATCATCTCACCAGTTTGATGCAGAAAAAAGAGGTTTTTCAACTCGTTTTGAAGGCCGTTTGGATATGCGAATGGATCAGACTTCGACACTATCGGCTTATGAAGTTGTTAACGACTATTCCGAACAGGAATTGATATCGATAATGAAATTATATGGAGAGGTAAAAGGAGCGCATAAGATTGTTGCAGCCATTCTAGACCATAGAGAAGAAGAACGAATTGAAACAACAACAGATTTGATCGCATTGATCAAGCCTTTGATTCCAGAACGTTTTTTGAATAAAATTTTAGCTCAAGTTTTTCAGGCTATTCGAATTGAAGTAAACCAGGAGTTGGAAGTGATCAAGTTGTTTCTTGAGCAAACGGTAGAGGTTTTGAAGCCTGAAGGGCGTTTGGTTTGTATTTCATATCACTCGCTAGAGGATCGTTTGGTAAAGCGTTTTATCAGAGAAGGAGTTTTTGAAGGTGCCGCTGAGCAAGATTTTTTTGGTAATCGATTTATGCCTTTGAAAAAAGTAGGTGGCTTGGTTATTCCAGATGAAGAAGAAATAAAACAAAATAGTAGAGCAAGAAGTGCGAAACTAAGAACAGCAGAAAAGAAATGAAGCAATTACTGTCTTTCTTGAATATGGAGTTTTTGGTCAAGGATGATGCCCTGAAAAATTGGCGCATGATTTTGTTCGTGTCTTTTTTAGCACTCTTAATCATATCGAGTGGCCACTTGGCGGATCGTAAGATTTTTCAGATTGCCCAACTCAATAACGAATTGAAAGAGATGAAAAGCCAGTTTGTTGAAAAGCGTGCTTATTTGATGGAATTGAAAATGGAGTCTCGGGTTACGGAATCGCTCCGCGAAAAAGGAATAAAACCAGCTAAAACACCACCATTAAGATTGGTGATAGAATCGAAAGAACAATGAGTAGTGTAGAGACAAAAACAATAACGAACCGTTTTTATCTAGTGGTCCTGGGTATGTTTGTCTTTGCTTGTCTTTTGGTTTATAAATTATTTGTTATTCAATTTTCTGAAGGCGATTACTATCGCGACTTAGCACAACAACGTACCGTAAAGAATTTCGTGCTTCAGCCAAGTCGAGGGAATATATATGCTGATGACGAAAGTTTACTAGCAACTACAGTTCCACGCTATGAAATTCGTTGGGATGCAAAGGTTCCTTCTGAAAAATCATTTCAAAAACACAAAGATAGCTTGGCTATTCTGCTAGGTGCACTATTTGAAAAACCCAGTTCTTTTTATCTTCAAAAACTACAACGTGCCCGTACTAAGAAAAACCGCTATTTATTAATCGGTAGAAACTTAAACTACTCGACCTATAAAAAAATCAAAGGCTTCCCTTTATTTAGTAAATCCTCTATGCGAGGTGGGTTGATTGTTGAATCGCGATTGACTCGTGAAAATCCAATTGGAAAAATCGCAGAAAGAACCATAGGGTACGAGCAAAGAGATCCGAGTGGAAATTACCTACGTGTTGGTCTAGAGGGTGCTTATGGTCAGTATTTGAAAGGCGAGAACGGACGCAGGTTGAAACAAAAAATCGCAAACGGACAATGGAAGCCCATTAACGATAACAATGAAAAAGAACCTACAGAAGGCTATGATGTTTACACAACGATAAACATCAATATGCAAGATATTGCTCATCATGCTTTGTTGGCTCAATTAGAAAAATTTGAGGCAGATCATGGAAGTGTTGTGGTGATGGAAACCAAAACGGGAAACATTAAAGCAATTTCTAATCTGGGGAGAACGTCGAAAGGGAAGTATTACGAAAAACTTAATTACGCAATTGGCGAAGCCCATGAACCGGGTTCTACATTTAAACTCATGGCGATGATCGCTGCTCTTGAAGATAAAGTGATAAGCGCAGACGACTTAGTTGATACAACTGGCGGCGAGCTTACTTTCTTCAAGAAATATAAAGTCCGAGATTCTAAAAAAGGTGGCTATGGTTTGTTAACGGCATCTAAAGCTTTTGAACTTTCCTCAAATACAGGAATCGTTAAAATGATTTATGATAATTATAAAAACAAGCCTTCCAGATTTGTTGATCGACTCTATAATATGGGCTTGCACAAGCCGCTTGGACTTCCTTTTAAAGGCGAGGCACTGCCGAAAATACCCTATCCGACAGATGCAGATTGGGATGGTTTGGACCTGCCTTGGATGGCATTTGGTTATGGTGTTTTGATGACTCCATTGCAAACCTTAACCTTTTATAATGCTGTTGGCAATGGTGGTGAAATGGTAAAACCCAAGTTCATTGATCGTATCAGCAGTTTCGGAGAAGAGCCCGTAAAACATTTTAAGAAAGAAGTAATCAATCCTTCTATTTGTTCACAAGAGACATTGAAGCAGGTTCAGAAAATGATGTTCAATGTAGTTGATAAAAAATGGGGTACTGCACATAAGATCAAGGATGATAATTTTTCTATTGCTGGAAAAACCGGTACCTGCCAAGTTGATTATACCAAAGAAGAAATGCAGTATGTATCGAGTTTTGTGGGATATTTTCCTGCCGAAGCACCGCAGTATTCTTGTATTGTAGTTATTCATCGTCCAAATAAACGTATCGGTTATTATGGAGCTACTGTTGCTGCTCCAGTTTTCAAAGAGATTGCACTTAATATATTTAATACAACCGCTCAAAGAGTAGTTGTTCCGAATCAAAACCTTGCTACTGATGAATTTGCTTTTGACAAGCTCGAACAAACCTTGGTCGATCAAATAATTCCAAATGTAAAGGGCATGCAGGCAATGGACGCCCTCATGCTGTTGGAGCGATTGGGATTGAAAGTGCAATTAAAAGGTAAAGGCAAAGTTATTCGCCAGTCAATAAAGCAGGGATCGAAAGTAAAAAGCAAACAACAAATTTTATTAGAGCTTTCATGAAACAGTTAAAAGACATTTTATTTGGGGTATCGATTGAACAGACTTACGGTTCAATTGACAAACAAATTAGTGCCTTGGCGTATGATTCGCGCGAAGTAGTTTCAGATACTCTTTTTGTAGCAATAAAAGGAGATGCAGTTGACGGCCATGCATATATAGAAGCAGCAATTAAACAGGGTGCTACTGTAGTTTTGGTTGAAGATGAAGGTGTATATGACACGTCAGAAATAACCTACATTCGAGTAAATGACACACGGATTGCTTTGGCAGTTATGGCGGCCAATTATTATGATCATCCCTCTCGTAAACTCGACTTAATCGGGATTACAGGAACCAATGGTAAAACGACTATTGCTAGTTTATGTTTCGAGCTATTTACCGTTATGGGATATGCTGTTGGATTGCTTTCTACGGTTGCAGTCAAATATGGGATACAAGTGCTACCAGCTTCACATACAACCCCAGATCCTCTTGCAATTAATAAACATTTGAGTGCAATGGTTGCTCTTGGAATAAGTTCTTGTTTTATGGAAGTTTCCTCTCATGGAATTCACCAAGGACGGATTCACGGGTTGCATTTTAAAGGAGGTGTTTTTACAAACCTCACACAAGATCATTTAGACTATCACGAAACTTTTGCCGCCTACAGAGATACTAAAAAACAGTTTTTTGATTTCCTTCCCAAATCAGCATTTGCATTGGTGAATTTGGATGATAAGAACGGTGCCTTTATGGTTCAAAACACCATGGCTCATAAAAAATCATATGCCCTAGAGAACTATGCTGATTTCCGTGCTCAAATCTTGGAGCATCAATTTACAGGCATGCTTTTAAAGATTGATTCTCAAGAGTTGTGGACCCAATTAATTGGCGCTTTTAATGCATCCAATCTTCTAGCCGTTTATGCTGTTGCAGTTTTGATGGAACAAGATTCGCTTGAGATTTTAGCTGGAATAAGTAAGCTTAAAAATGTAAGTGGGCGTTTCGAAACCATTCAAGGCCCAAAAGGTTCATTGGTTATAGTGGACTATGCGCACACACCCGATGCGCTCAAAAACGTATTGATGACCATTAATTCAGTTCGCACAAAAAACGAAAAAGTAATAACAGTTGTGGGTTGCGGTGGAGATCGTGATCAAGGTAAAAGGCCAAAAATGGCAGCTATAGCCGCTAAGATGAGCGATCGTGTTGTTTTTACATCAGATAACCCGCGTTCGGAAAGTCCGGAGCAAATAATCTCCGATATGGAGGCAGGAGTTGCTCCAGAAGATTACAAAAAAACATTGCGAATTAGCGATCGAAAAGAAGCGATTAAGGCAGCTTGCATGCTTTTATCCGATAAGGATATTTTACTAGTAGCTGGCAAAGGGCACGAAGCGTATCAAGAAATAAAAGGGGTAAGAACGCAGTTTGACGACCGTCAGATTGTACAAGAAATATTATTGAAATTATTCTAATATGTTATATTATTTGTTTGAGTATTTAGAGAATCAGTATCAACTCCCTGGGGCAAGTCTTTTTCAGTTTTTGTCTTTTCGGGCGGCACTTGCGGTACTTATGTCTTTGATGTTTTCTACTCTTTTTGGTAAAAAAATAATAGAATTTCTAAAACGAAAGCAAATTGGAGAAACTGTTCGTGAGTTGGGACTTGACGGGCAAGCTCAAAAATCAGGTACACCAACCATGGGAGGGATCATCATCATAATCAGCACCTTGATTCCTGTTCTTTTGATTGCGCAACTACAAAACATTTATATACTCCTACTCATCTTTACGACCCTGTGGATGGGAGCAATTGGTTTTTTAGATGATTATATTAAAATCTTTAGAAAAGATAAAGAAGGGTTAAAGGGGATTTTCAAGGTTATTGGTCAGGTTATTTTGGGAATCGTTGTTGGTTCAACTCTATATTTCCATTCAGAAGTTACGGTGCGTTTAGAACAGACCAGTGTTCTTGTAGAGCAAGGTATAGAACGTTCGTCAAGAGACGATAAGTCTACCTTAACTACAATTCCATTTTTAAAGAATAATGAGTTTGACTATGCTGATTTGATCGATTGGATTCCTAATTCTGAGCCATATTCGTGGTTGGTATTCATCCCTTTTGTTGTTTTTATAGTTACTGCTTTTTCAAACGGAGCCAACTTGACCGATGGAATTGATGGCTTGGCTGCTGGTAGTTCCGCCATAATGGTTTTCACCTTGGGTATTTTTGCTTGGGTGTCTGGGAATGTTATTTTTTCGGACTACCTCAATATAATGTACATACCTAATGCAGGTGAGATCACCATTTTTGTTGCCGCTTTCCTGGGTGCATTAATTGGATTTCTGTGGTACAATACTTTTCCGGCTCAGGTTTTTATGGGCGATACTGGAAGCCTTACAATAGGAGCCATCATTGCCGTAATTGCTCTGATGATTAGAAAAGAATTATTACTCCCGCTCTTGTGTGGAATTTTTGTGATAGAGAATTTATCTGTTGTTCTTCAGGTAGGATATTTTAAATATACCAGAAAGCGAACCGGTGTTGGGAAACGTATTTTTCTGATGGCACCTTTACATCATCATTACCAAAAGCTGGGTTATCATGAAAGTAAAATTGTTTCTCGTTTTTGGATTATAGGAATCCTTTTGAGTGTTTTAACCATAGTAACCCTTAAAATCCGATAATGTCTGAAAAACTAGTCATATTAGGAGGAGGAGAAAGTGGGATTGGCTCTGCGGTACTTGGTGTGAAACAAGGCTTCGATGTTTTTGTTTCAGACGCAGGAACTATCGCAGAAGAAGTACAGAAGGAATTAAATCAACTTGGTGTTTCTTTTGAAGAAGGCGGACATGATTTGGACGTCATCCTAAAAGCTTCTTTAGTGATGAAAAGCCCTGGAATTCCAGATCATATTGATTTGATTCAACAGATTCGCTCTTCGGATATTAAAATTGTTTCCGAAATTGAATTTGCTAGTCAGTATACCGATGCTACATTAATTGGTATAACGGGTAGTAATGGAAAAACAACTACTACTCTTTTGACGCATCACCTTTTGAAAGAGTCAGGAATAAACGTTGGAGTAGCGGGTAACATCGGTTATAGTTTTGCGCGTCAGGTGGCAGAGTCTGATCGAGAAGTATATGTTTTGGAGATCAGTAGTTTTCAGTTAGACGATATTCATAAGTTTCAGCCTGAAGTTGCTGTTATTACTAATATTACCCCCGATCATTTGGATCGGTATGAAAATAATTTTTCAAAATATGTGGCCTCTAAAATGCGCATCATTGAAAATCAAACATCCAATCAATTTTTAGTTTTCAATGCCGAAGACCCAGTATTGGTTGAAGCATTGAATGGATATTCTTCAATAGTAAAAATAATTCCTTTTGGATTTGTAAAGCCAGATCATGACGGAGTTTATGCTACAAATGATCAAATAATAGTACAACAAGATAATTCAAACACGATGATACAAACAACACATTTCCAACTTCAAGGAAGGCACAATTTACTTAATGCTATGGCTGCGGTTTCTGTTGCTCGACTTCTGAAGGTAAGTAAAGATTCTATTCGTGAAAGTTTGATGAGTTTTAAAGGAGCGCCCCATCGATTGGAGCAGTTCTTGAGAATTCAAAACGTGAATTATATTAATGATTCTAAAGCGACCAATGTCAATGCAACCTTCTATGCGCTGGATAGTGTAAAGTCGCAAACGGTTTGGATTGCTGGTGGAATAGATAAGGGTAACGACTACAGTACACTGTTGCCAATGGTTCGTGAGAAAGTGAAGGCAATTATATGTTTGGGGGTTGATAATAAAAAACTTTTAGAAGTATTCGGTCCCGTTGTCGATATTATAGTTGAGACGCAATCGATAGATGAAGCTGTGAAAATTGCACACAAAATTGCAGGTAAGAAAGAGACTGTCTTACTATCACCTGCTTGCGCAAGTTTTGATTTATTTGAGAATTATGAGGATCGTGGAAATCAATTTAAACAAGCTGTTCAGAAATTGTAATGAATAAAAAATATAACCTGCTTAGTGGAGATTTAGTGTTGTGGGGTATTCTTGCTCTATTGGCATTATTCTCATTTTTCCCAGTATTTAGTGCAAGTTCAAACCTTGCCTATGTCGTAGGGAAAGGTACACCTTGGGAGTACTTGTTTAAGCATATGGTTATTTTGATTTTTGGTTTTGGTTTTATGATTGGAGTGCACAAAATTCCATATCAATATTTTAAGGGTATTTCCGTTTTACTATTACCTGTCGTAATTCTTCTATTGCTTTATACAGCTACTCAAGGAACCGTCATCGATGGAGCTAATGCAAGTCGATGGATCCGCATTCCTTTCGTTGGCTTGAGTTTTCAGACATCCACATTGGCAGCTGTTGTGCTTATGGTGTATGTCGCACATTATTTATCAAAAAACTTTGAGGTTCCGCAAACATTCAAGGCTTCTATCTTACCTCTGTGGCTTCCGGTTTTTGTTGTAGTGATGCTTATTCTGCCATCCAATTTATCAACAGCTTTACTGATTTCGGTAATGGTTTTTATGCTGGCATTTTTAGGCGGTTATCCCCTAAAGTATCTAGCGCTAATTGTTGGAAGTGGACTTCTGATTCTTGCGTTGTTTGTTTTATCGGCAAAGGCATTTCCTGATTTTATTCCGAATCGAGTAGATACCTGGATCAGCCGAATTGAAAGTTTTAGTCAACCTACTAATGCAGGTGTAGATAACTATCAGGTAGAGCGAGCAAAGATTGCAATTGCTACTGGTGGTGTAACTGGCTTAGGTGTTGGTAAAAGTGTAATGAAAAACTTCTTGCCGCAAAGCAGCTCGGATTTCATTTATGCCATCATTGTAGAAGAGTTTGGTCTTGTTGGCGGAATTGCTTTGATATTTTCTTATCTCCTGATTCTTTTTAGGATCATGGTTATAGCGCATCGAATACCAACTGTTTTCGGAAAATTGGTGGTTATTGGTGTTGGAGTACCTATTATTTTTCAGGCACTGATTAATATGGGCGTTGCCGTTCAAATTTTACCCGTAACTGGGCAAACATTGCCTATGGTGAGTAGTGGGGGTACTGCAGCTTGGATGACTTGTATTGCCTTTGGAGTGATCTTGAGCGTGAGTGCTGCTCATTATAAAAAAGAAGATGAAGAACAAAAAACAGAACCTTCTCAGGAAGATAACCCTTTAGCTATTTTAAGTGAAGCCTTATAAATTCATCATATCAGGAGGAGGAACCGGTGGACATATCTACCCAGCAATTGCTATTGCGGATGCTTTGAAGTTAACGTACCCTGATGCGGAATTTTTATTTGTAGGTGCATATGGAAAAATGGAAATGGAAAAAGTCCCTAAAGCAGGTTATCCGATTAAAGGGATTTGGATTGCCGGATTACAACGTGGATCATTTTTAAAAAATATTTTATTTCCATTAAAATTGGTTGTTAGCTTTTTTCAATCCGTATTTATTCTTTTGTGGTTTCGACCCAATTTTGCGATTGGAACTGGAGGTTTTGCGAGCGGACCAATTCTTTTTATCGCTCATTATCTAAAAATTAAAACACTTATTCAGGAGCAAAATTCTTTTGCAGGAATAACAAATAGAGCCCTTTCTAAGATTGTAAATGTTGTGGCGGTAGCCTTTGATGATATGGATCGTTTTTTTCCAAAAAATAAAATCATATTAGCAGGGAATCCTGTTCGAGAGACGCTACTTAATGTCGAGAATAAAAAGCCTGAAGCTCTTTTGCATTTTAAATTAAACCCATCAAAAAAGACTATCGTCATTTTAGGAGGTAGCCTGGGTGCGCAAAAAATAAATGAAACCATAGCGGCACATTTGCCTTTGTTTTCTAAGTTAGGAGTTCAGTTGATTTGGCAATGCGGAAAATTGTATTTCGATCAGTTTAAAGGGTACAACGAAAAAGAAAATGTTCAAGTTTATGAATTCATTCAAGAAATGGATTTGACCTATGCCGCGGCTGATGTTCTTATTTCTCGTGCAGGTGCGAGTTCTATTTCGGAGCTGGCCTTGGTTGGAAAACCTGTACTGCTGATTCCTTCTCCGAATGTTGCGGATAATCACCAGTATCACAATGCTATGGCGTTATCGAAAACGGGCGGCGCCTTGGTGCTTCTGGAGAAAGAAATAGATAACCAATTTCAAGAAGTATTACAACAACTCCTAGCGATTAATAAAGATGATGTTAAGGAGAGTTTCAAGAAGTTTGCACGGCCAAACGCAACTCAAAATATTGTACTAAAAATTAAAAACGAATTAAAACCCTAGTGAACTTTAAAGAGCAAACATATTATTTTATTGGTATTGGTGGCATTGGAATGTCGTCGATTGCTCGCTACTTGTTTTTGCAAGGAGCCTCGGTTTTTGGGTATGATAAAACAAGATCTACAGTTACAAGCTCTTTAGAGGAATTGGGTGTAACCATTATCTATGATGCAGCGGTAGCTGCATTGCCTACTGCTGTTTCTTCAAAAGAATCGTTTGTAGTGTATACTCCAGCTGTATCGGAGGAGCACCCACAGCTTAACTTTTTTGTCAATCAAGGAAACAAAGTGGTCAAGCGCGCAAAACTGCTAGGTGATTTAACACGAGATACCATCTGTTTGGCGGTTGCGGGAACTCATGGTAAGACTACGACAACAGCGATTTTAACACATTTGTTTGAGCAATCAAATGCATCGTATACTGCTTTTGTTGGAGGAATTTTTCAAGATTCCAAAACCAATATGATGTCGCGAGGGAATACCTATACCTTGGTTGAGGCAGATGAATTTGACCGTTCTTTTTTGCACCTTAGTCCAACGATAGCTTGTATCACCTCTATGGATATAGATCACTTGGATGTGTATAGCGACGCTGCAAGTTTACAAGATGCGTACGGAGAATTCGCAAGCCAAGTGAAAGGCTCTTTGTTTGTTGAAAAGAATATCCCGTTGAAAGGAATTACATACAGTGTTACGGAGGCAGCAGATTTTTATATTGATGGTATAAAGCCGGATGCATCTGGATCTTATTTTGATTTGCATACGCCTGATGGAGTTTATAGAAATCAATTCTTCAATCAATTGGGGATGCACAATTTGTCGAATGCACTTGTGGCTTTGGCGATGGCTTCGAAGGCTGGTCTTCCGGTTGAAGATTTAGCTGAAAGTTTAGCCTCTTTTCCTGGGGTTCAAAGGCGTCTTCAGATTTTAATTAATGAGAAAGATCGGGTTTTGATCGACGATTATGCACATCATCCTACAGAGATAAAGGCTGTGTATGAAACTTTAAAATTAAGCTTTCCTGCTGATGAGAAATGTGTTGTTTTTCAACCGCATTTATTTTCACGTACGCAAGATTTTATGACAGACTTTGCAACGGTTCTTTCGCTTTTCGATCGGGTATTGCTATTGGATATATATCCTGCGCGTGAGTTGCCAATTGAAGGAGTTTCTTCTGCTGTTCTTAAGGAAATGATTTCTGGGCCTTCGGTAGAATTAATAACGAAAAAAGAATTGGCGAACACCTTGAGTTTGGTTGATGAACGCATTATTGTACTATTAGGAGCCGGTGATATCGGTGAAGAAGTTGAAGGAATTAAACATAAATTATCATATGATGAAGCTCTATAAGTACGGTGGTTTATTTTCGGTACTGACCTTGGTTGTTGTTGCAGTCGTTTTTGCGCAATGGAGAAACGGTCAACGAAAAATAGCGCGCGTAGAAGTTTCTTTTGCTGAAAATCGACATGATTTTTTAGATGTAGAAACGGTTAATAAATTGTTAATACTAAACCAAGAATTGTCCACTATTGGTGTAAAAGATACCCTAGCTTTGAGTAGTATTGAAGCAGGCTTGGAAGCTTATGCTGTTGTATGGAATGCAGAGGTATTCACCTCTCCTTCGAGGGTATTGACAGTCAGTGTTGAAGAGCGAATTCCTTTGCTTAGGATTATTGGTAATGAAACCTATTATGTGGATATTGAGGCTGTGAAAGTTCCGCTTTCGGATCATTTCACTGCACATGTTCCACTTTTTTTTGGGACTCCAAGTGAGAAACAAACAGAAGCATTGGTCGGTTTCATGCAAAAAATAAATGCGGATGATTTTTTAAAGAAAGAAATCGTTCAAATTGAAGATCAAGATGGAGGTTATTTGTTAAAAATACGTTCCTATGATTTTATTATAGAGTGGGGTGAGTTTACCTCTTTTGAGCAAAAGGCAGTTAAACTAAAAACATTATGTAAGTATTTGGATGCTGTCGAAGAGAAGCCAGATTTTACGAGAATAAATTTAAAATACAATCAGCAAGTAATTGCATCAAGTTGATCCGTTATGAAGAGTAAAAACATATCCGTAGGGTTAGATATTGGAACTACAAAGATCGTGGCCATGGTTGGACAAAAGAATGAATACGGTAAAGTAGAAGTTCTTGGCGTTGGTAAATCTAAGAGTTTAGGTGTACATCGTGGTGTTGTGAACAACATAACCCAAACCATTCAGTCCATTCAGACGGCTGTTGCAGAAGCAGAAGCGAAAGCAGATGTTTCTATTGATGAAGTAATTGTTGGTATCGCAGGACAGCACATTCGAAGCCTTCAGCACAGTGATTATATCACTCGTGAAAATGCCGATGAAGTAATTGATGAAGACGATATTGATCGCTTAATCAATCAGGTTCATAAACTAGTTATGCTCCCTGGAGAAGAAATTATCCATGTGCTTCCTCAAGAATTTAAGGTTGACGGGCAGGCGGAAATAAAAGAGCCTATTGGAATGTATGGTGGACGCTTAGAAGCGAACTTCCATGTGGTAGTAGGTCAAGTTTCTTCGATCAGAAACATTGGGCGATGTATTAAAAGTGCCGGATTAACCATGGGTAAAGTCACCTTAGAGCCCATTGCATCTTCTGATGCAGTTCTGAGCCAAGAAGAAAAAGAAGCTGGAGTTGCTTTGATCGATATAGGAGGAGGAACTACTGATTTAGCTGTTTTTAAAGATGGTATCATCCGTCATACAGCCGTAATTCCTTTTGGCGGAAATGTCATTACTGAAGATGTTAAAGAAGGCTGTTCTATTATTAACAAGCAAGCAGAGCTTTTAAAAGTAAAATTTGGGTCAGCTTGGCCTGGAGAAAATAAAGAAACCGAAATTGTTTCTATACCTGGACTAAGAGGAAGAGAGCCTAAAGAAATTTCCTTAAAAACACTTTCAAAAATCATCAATGCTCGTGTCATTGAAATTATTGAACAAGCTTTTTTAGAGATTAAAAATTACGGTCACGAAGACCCGAAGAAAAAACTCATTGCAGGCATTGTACTAACGGGTGGTGGGAGTCAACTCAAGCATCTCAAGCAATTGGTGGAATATATCACCGGGATGGATACGCGTGTTGGATACCCAAATGAGCATTTGGCTGGAGATTCTGACCCACAAACAACAAGTCCTACATTTTCAACCGCAGTAGGACTGCTTATGAATGCACTTGAGAACGCACCAACACATGAAGAGGCTGATCTTGCAGAAGAAGTAAGTTCAGATGAAGAGGTGGTGAGTAACGAAATAGACACACAACTTCCTTTGGGAAGGAAATCCATTTTCGAAAAATGGACGGATAAGTTTAAAGAATTTTTGGATAAAGCATAATTAAAATTTAAAGTACATGGACACATTTACAACAGGTATAAATTTTGATCTCCCCAAAAACAAAAGCAATGTCATTAAGGTCATTGGTGTTGGAGGGGGTGGAAGCAACGCAATCAATTATATGTTCCAGCAAGGAATTATGGGTGTTGATTTTGTTGTTTGTAATACAGATGCTCAGGCGCTCGAAAAAAGTGCAGTTCCAATCAAAATTCAATTAGGCGCTTCTCTTACAGAAGGCCTTGGTGCAGGCGCAAACCCAGATGTGGGAAGACAGTCGGCTCAAGAAAGTTATGATGATTTGCATACCCTTTTATCTACGCAAACCAAAATGGTATTCATCACTGCCGGAATGGGTGGGGGTACGGGTACTGGTGCAGCGCCGATAATCGCTCGTATGGCAAAAGACCTAGACGTATTGACCGTAGGAATTGTCACCATGCCTTTTCAATTCGAAGGTAAAATAAGACTGGAACAGGCTCAAAAAGGAATGGAAGAGTTAAAGAATAATGTAGATTCTTTAATTGTTATCAATAATAATAAGCTTCGAGAAGTATATGGAAACCTTGGTTTTAAAGCTGGTTTTTCAAAAGCTGATGAAGTATTAGCAACTGCTGCACGAGGTATTGCAGAAGTAATTACACACCATTATACACAGAATATTGACCTGAAAGATGCCAAAACTGTTTTGACAAACAGTGGTTCCGCTATTATGGGGTCAGCAAGTGCATCTGGAGCTAACCGAGCTCAAGAATCTATTGTAAAGGCATTGGATTCTCCTCTGTTGAACGACAATAAAATAACAGGTTGTAAAAATGTGCTGTTACTAATTGTATCAGGTGAAGAAGAAATTACAATTGACGAGATAGGAGAGATTAATGATTTCATCCAGTCTGAAGCCGGCAACAATACCAACATCATTATGGGAGTTGGTGATGATCCGGAATTAGGGGATAGTATCTCAGTAACCATAATCGCTACAGGATTCAATTCCGATCAGCAACATGAGATTGTAAACACAGAAGCTAAAAAAGTAATTCATACCCTTGAAGAAGATCAGCCTTTTGTTCATGATTTAACAGAGAAGAAAGAAGTAACATCAGCTTTTTCGGCACCAATTATTACTTCGGAAGTTAAAGAGCCAGTTGTGAAGTTTACATTAGAAGATGATCTTGTTGAAGAAGTTGCTGAAACTTCAATGGAACAAGCCCTTGTTCAGAAAAACATACCAGACGATACTCAGATATTATTGACCGAAGATCTTTTGGATCTCGATGTTGTATTTGAAGAAGTGGGTGTTGAGGAAGCTGTAGCTGAAATCGAAGTTGAACCTGAATTCATTTCACCTTCGTTTGTACTGGAAGAAAAATCTGAAATAGAAGAAGAATTTGTTATTAATGAAGTAGTAAACGTCCGAGATATTGAGGTTATTGATGCGGAACACCTTACGCCAGAGTTGGAGGAAGAAAATCAAATCAGCTTTGAATTCGACTTACCGCTTGCAAAAGCAGAAGTATCAGCAGTACAACCGATTCACTTTGAAGAACCAGTCGTTATTTCTGAAATTCAAGTTCCAGTTAAAGAAACAGTTGTAGAAGAAGTGCCTACCGTATTTCAATTAGAAGAAACTGCACCTTTAGAAGAATTGGCATTACCTGTAAGTGAAGTCAAGCTCAACGATATAGATGTAGAGTATAAGGTAGTGACCAAAGAAAGTACTCCAGAAGAAACTACAAAGGTTCGTGATTCCAATCCTTTTGATCGTTCAATTGATGAGAGCGTGAACTCAGAAAACGAAAAGAGGAAAGAACAATTAAAAAAGTTCAATTACACCTTTAAGAATAACATCAACAGAATTGAAGAGATGGAAAAGCAACCTGCTTATAAACGTATGGGCTTTGATATTGATGCTGCTCCCGAAGCAAGTGGAAATTCGCAAATGACTTTAGACACGGATAGCAATGAAGATATTCAATTCCGTTCAAACAATTCTTTTTTACACGATAACGTAGATTAAACAAAAACAGATATGGCAGCATTAGATAACTTGACTACTGAAATTAAAGAAGCAATGAAGGCTAAGAATGCACTTGCATTGGAGTCTTTACGTGCAATTAAATCTGCGGTTTTACTTCAGAAAAGCGAAGCTGGCGCATCGGATGAAATGTCAGAAGATGAGGAGATAAAATTACTTCAAAAATTAGTGAAACAACGCCGCGATAGCGCAGCAATCTTTAGAGAACAAAATCGTGTAGATCTAGCAGAACCTGAAGAGGCTCAAGCTGAAATCATTGCGCGTTTTTTACCCGAACAACTTTCTGAAGAAGAAGTAGGGAAGGTTATCGAAAGTATTATTGCTCAGACGGGCGCTAGTAGCATGAAGGATATGGGAAAGGTTATGGGAATGGCGAGTAAACAATTGGCTGGTAAGGCAGACGGAAAAACTATTTCGACTTTAGTGAAGCAATTGCTTTCTGCATAATTTTCTTCAAATTTATTTAAATGATTCTGGGTGTTAAATCCCACAAATCTTTTTTGTTTACATCATTTATAGCCTTAAATTTGTTTTTTTATTTAAAATGGCCCAGTAGTTCAACTGGATAGAATATCAGATTTCGGCTCTGACGGTTAGGGGTTCGAATCCCTTCTGGGTCACTTTTTTAATCTCTTTGTTTTGAAGAATACATTTTTAGAAGAAACTTTTGAAGCTAATTTCTCAGAACAAAATCAATCGGGGTTCAGCTACGAATATTGTGTATTCAGAAACTGCGACTTTTCAAAAACTAATTTTTCCGAAGCTATTTTTGAATCCTGTGAGTTTATAGGGTGTAATTTTAGCAACGTTCAGGTTTCTAAAGCAACTTTTCAAGAAGTACAATTTGTCGATTGTAAAATATTAGGCGTGCGCTTTGATCAAGTAAATTCGATTGGTTTATCCTTCGAATTCGTAAATTCTACCTTAGATTTTTCTTCTTTCTATCAGCTTGATTTGAGGAAAACATTGTTCAAAAAGAGCACTTTTATGGAAACTGATTTTACGGAAGCAAATTTAACCGATTCTGTTTTTGATTCTTGTGACCTTAAACAAACAGTTTTTGAGAATACAATTCTTAAGAAAGTAAATTTCCTAACGTCATTTAATATTAAGATAGACCTTGAGAATAATAACCTCAGAGGCGCCTCTTTTTCTCTTTCAGAAACCCCTGGATTGTTGGATTCGTTTGGGATTAAGATCTTATAACATTTAGCTTTTCTTAGTTTGCTTTATGAACGTGCTTTCAAAAATTTTATCAGCATTGGCTGTTTCAAAACCATCCCTTCTGTGTTTGGCGGTAATCAAACCTGGCTCAAGGTCTTGAAATTCTGCTAGAACTTTACGTTCTGCAAATTCAACATAGCTTCCTGCTATTTTTTGTGTTTTGTTTCCAGCAAATGCTGCAGTAATCATTTCTGCAACCGAACTGCTTTGAAGTAACAAGCCATCCTTACTGGTTTTGATAACCCCACCAGCATCATTAAGTTTAATATCCAATTCAGATAAAAACGCATTGAATTTTTCGAGGCGGTCATAACCATAAGGTAATTCGTGCACACTAATAGTATAGTGATTTAAATAGTACCGATTATAAATCACCCATGCTGCGTACTCGCTTTCGTTTAAAAGGTCGTTGTAGTCTTGGAGAGTAGGTAGTTTCCATAAAGGCTTTTCGAAAAACTCAATAACCTCTGAAGGCTTATTTATGTCTATAGAATCGACAGGATCACTTTTTATTGAGTCGGTATATTTACGGACGATTTGTTGTGCCTTGTCGCTAAGGTCATTCACACGCAACTCGCTTATAAAAATCCGTGGTAAATTTCCAGTTGGAGGAGCGTACCAATAGGCGTCCAGTTTTTTTGCTTTAAACGAATAGAACTCTTTCTTTACGTAACCATGCTGAAGAAAGATCTTTTCAAAAGATGCTATTCCAAGATTATCTACACCTAATGTTCTAAAGGCTACATGATCGTTGATGATGTCTTCTTGTGAGGAGACCCACCCTTTTTTAATCATTGCATTTGTTATCTTTTTAACATCGGGAACGCGTTCAAAATAAGTTCGAAATAACCCATTTAAAATCGATTCTAAATTTGATTGTTCTGAGAAAATCATAGGCATTTATTCTAATTGAATTTAAATCTAATACATGATATATAGTAAATGTAATACAAACTTTTTATTGATCAATAAACTTCGTATTTTTAGGGTATAATTTTTTTACATGAAAAATGCAATAATGCCTTTAGTGCTTATCTTGGTTTTAGTATCCTCTTGTTCAGGCTCTAAATCTAGTGGTAAAGCCCAAGAAATTGCTCAAGGAGTATATGAGCAAGCAGGTTGGATTTTTGATATGAAACAATTGCCTACTGGAGAAGATATCGTCCCTTATTTTGTTTTAGGAAAACTATCAACAAATACAATTAAAGCCAATGTTCAAGACGGTTCAATTATTGAAATGGGTGTTACTGCTAACTTTAAGATTGGTAAAAAAGGTTCGGATAAAGGGAATATAGTTGGTGTTTATTTTGAGTCAACTGCTATGAATGAAAACGAATTTAAATTTCCCCGTTGCTTGAGTGTTTGTCCTGTTAATATTGAAATTATTGATGCTAACGGAGGAATCACCGTTTCAAAAGCTACTTATTCTAGAAGCAATGTTTTTCAAATGCAATTGGAGGATGATGTGTTGAATACTCTAGCATTAGAAATGAAGAAAATTCGAGTTCGAATTCCTGTTTCTATTCAAAACAAAAACACAACTTTCGAATGGTTTGCTATTGATCTTTCAGGATATAATCCAGTATTGAATTTGTAAAAAAGCTTTTAGATTGCTTTTAGACTCAAGTCAATATTTCGCGCAGAATGTGTTAAAGCTCCCAGAGAAACATAATCCACACCAGTTTCTGCGATTGCTACAATCGTTTCTTTAGTAATATTCCCCGATGCCTCCGTTGCTATTTTTCCATCAATAATTTTAAGTCCTTCTTTTAAAACTTCAGGATTCATATTATCCAGTAAAATCCGATGAATCCATGGAAAATCTAAGCAAGCTATAATTTCCGATTGATTTCGAACTTCGATTATCACAGGGATGTTTAGATTATTCGCTTCTAAATATTTTTTCGTTTTACTTAATGCTTCTGCTGTTGAGCCGCAAAAATCTACATGATTGTCTTTGATCATGATCATGTCGAATAAGCCCATGCGATGATTCTCTCCTCCACCAATACGTACGGCCCATTTTTCAGGATACCGAAAGTTAGGAGTCGTTTTTCGCGTGTCTAACAGTTTACAAGAAGTGTGCTTGATAAGATCAGCTGTTTGGTGCGTAAGCGTAGCGATTCCGCTCATTCGTTGCATGCAGTTCAGAACTAAGCGTTCCGTAGCCAATAATTCAAGTTGCGGTCCTTCGATAGTAAAAACTATATCGTCTGGATTTACCCAGGTGCCATCGTTTATTTTTGTTTCAAAAGTAAACGTTTCATTTTTGGATTTGAAAATATGTTCAGCAAGTTTAACTCCAGCAATTATTCCAGCTTCTTTGACCAAGAGGTTTGCCTTACTTATATTATTGTTCGATAAACAGGACTGGCTGGTATGATCGCCATTACCAATATCTTCACTAATAGCAGCAGCTATGAATAAGTCAATTTCGTTTTTGTAATCTTTAAGAAAATGATTTTTATGCATAATCGTTGTTATAAAACACTCCTTTGTTTTCTTTTATTTCTAATGCTTGATTGATTAATAAATAGGCAACACTTACCATGTTTCTTAATTCACATAACTGAGGTGTCAGTTTGTTTTTTTGATATAAGTCAAGTGTCTCTGTATACAGAAGATTCAATTCTATAGAAGCTTCTTTCAATCCTTTGTTTGTTTTAAAAATACCAGCTTTTTCACTCATAATCTGTTGTAGATTACTAAAAAGTTTTTGAGTTTTATCAAGTTTTAAATCTGAAGAATATTCTTGGCCATCCCAATCTGGTATGTTGTTGTAAAACGAATTGTCTAAGATGGGTTTGTTCAAGCTATTTGCAGAGAATACAGCTGCTCTATGGGCGTAAACAATTGCTTCTAATAAGGAATTCGACGCCAGTCGATTGGCTCCATGAAGTCCAGTATGACTACATTCTCCTATGGCAAAGAGGCCTTTTAAGCTCGATTCTCCATTGGAGTCAACTTCTATGCCGCCACAACTGTAATGGGCAGCAGGAACGACTGGAATTCCTTCTTTCATTGGGTCTATGCCAATTGAAATACAGGTTTCATGTATCATAGGGAAGTGTGACAAGAATTCGTCTTCTTCTATACCAGTAGCGTCTAATAATACATGATTCTCTTTTCGTGAAAGTAATTCTTGAGCTATAGCTCGAGACACGATATCACGAGGAGCTAATTCTTTTCTAGGATCGTAATTAGACATGAATCGCTCACCACTTAAGTTTTTGAGTAAGCCACCCGATCCACGAACAGCTTCGGTAATCAGGAAGGTATCTCCGTTTACCTTTGGGTGAAGTGCTGTGGGATGAAATTGGATATAGGGTAAGTTTTTGATTTTTACTTTTGCTCTGTATGCAGCTCCAAGCCCGTCACCTGTAGCTACTCTAGGATTGGTTGTGAATTCGTATAGTTGACCAACTCCACCCGTAGTTACTATTGTGAGTTTAGAGGCTATCGTGATTATTTCTTGATCGAGTGTTGAAATTATGTAGGCTCCATAACAACGCTTATGCTCTGTTTTGGTGTGGTGATCAGTAATTAAATCGACTAGGATGTGGTTTTCTAAATACTCAATGGTATCAATTGCCTTGACTTTATTAATCAACGCACGTTGTATTTCTGAGCCTGAATGATCCTTATAATGTAATATTCTATTTTCAGAATGTCCACCTTCGCGAACTAAATCAAATTCTTTTGTTTTTTTAGTGTCGAATGCCGTTCCCCATTGCATCAATTCATTCACCCGATCAGTACCTTCTTTAACAACAAAATCGATAACATCAAGGTCTCCTTCGGAATCGCCTGCGATGTAGGTGTCTTCAATGTGTTTTTTAAAGGAGTCTTTTTCGAAATTATAAACTGCGGCTATTCCTCCTTGGGCATATCGCGTATTACCCTCCATTAAATCTTCTTTACATATTAAAGTGATTTTTGTTGTAGGAGATAGTTTTGATAAATTGATAGAATAAGATAATCCAGAAATTCCGGTTCCAATAACAAGTACATCTGTATTCATCTTAACCGATTTCTAGCATTCGTTCTATAGGGAGACGCGCTTGACTCATTAAGTTTTCTTCTAGAAGGATTTCTGGTAATTCGTGTTCTAAACAAAGATATAATTTTTCAAGCGTATTCAGTTTCATAAAGGCACACTCACTACAGGCACAAGTATCGTCTTCGACAGGAGCAGGGATGAATGTTTTATGCGGAGCTCTTTTTTGCATTTCATGTAAAATACCAGCCTCAGTTGCAACAATAAATTCTGTTGCATCGTCTTCTTGTACAAACTTGAGCAAACCAGAAGTGCTGCCAACATAGTGAGCAACATCCAATACTTGGCTTTCACTTTCGGGGTGTGCTATGAATTTTGCTTGTGGATGTTCTTTAAAGAGTGTTACTATTTTTTCAAACGAAAAAGCTTCATGTACAATACAGGAACCTTCCCATAGAATCATATCACGGCCGGTTTCTTTGATAAGGTATCGACCTAGGTTCTTGTCAGGAGCAAAGATAATTTGCTTGTCTTTGGGTATTGATTCAATTATTTGAACAGCATTACTTGAAGTACAAACGATGTCACTTAAGGCTTTTATATCTGCAGAGCAATTGATATAGGTTACCACCAAGGCCTCGGGATATTGTTCTTTGAATTTTTTAAAATCAGCTGGTGGACAAGAATCGGCCAAAGAGCATCCCGCTTTTAAATCAGGGAGAACAACTTTTTTAGTTGGATTAATTATTTTTGCAGTTTCTGCCATAAAATGAACTCCTGCGAAAACAATAATATCGGCTTCAACTTCTGCTGCAATTTTGGCTAAATACAAGCTGTCACCTAAGTAGTCGGCTAATTCCTGAATATCCTTGTTCTGATAATAATGTGCTAGTATCACAGCATTTTTCTCCTTTTTTAAACGCTTGATTTCAGAGACAATAGTATCTTTTGTTGGAACTGGAAGCTTTAAGTATCCTCTAGCTGCTAAGGTGGTGGTGGCGATTTCTAAATCTGCTTTTGTACCCATTAATTGGCTTTATTATTTGAAGTAAATACTCTTTAAAGATAATTTGTTTAATAATACTGTTGTGGTTTTTTTCTTGATTTTTATTGAAATAAATGTCAGATATTAAAGTATTTTTCATTTTAATTATAAAAAGTTGTATTTTAGACGTTTAAAGATCCTTTATTTTACTGTCGTGTAATAATAAAATTTAAAAAAAAACGTTATTAATAGCCTAAACACTTAAAAAAACTAAACATGAAAAACTTAAAACTAATCGCTTTATTATTCCTACTAGCTGGGGTAGTTCAAGCACAAACATCTGATAATCCTTGGTTGATTTCTGCAGGAATTAATGGTATTGGTCTTCAAAGTGATTTCACTGGAGGAGATAATGCTCTAGTAAAAGACGATTACAATACTATGAGTATTGGAGTACCTTCTTTATCTGTTTACAGATCAGTATTTGGTGGGCTTGCGCTTGGCGCTCAATTTTCGATGAATAATATTAAAAGTGAATCGGGAATTGCTGATGCTAAATTTAGCAGCATAGATTTTGCTTTGAAATATGGATTTTCTCGTGATAATAAATTCAGCCCCTACCTAAAGGCAGGTGTTGGAAGATCTTCTATTGATAGAGTTGATACTGATTCTTTTAACGCAGCTTCAAGTGCAACTGACAATTATTTTGCTGGTGCTGGTGTTAGTGTTAAGCTAGGAGATCGTTTCAGTGCTTTTGTTGAAACAAGCTACCGTTCATCATTAGATAATCCAGAAGGAAATTTATTACAAAGTACTTTAGGTGTTTCTTTTGGTCTTGGTTCTGGAGATGCGGATAAAGATGGTATTTCTGATAAAAAAGATAAATGTCCAGATGTTCCTGGTCTTAAAGAGTTTGAAGGATGCCCTGATACAGACGCAGATGGAATTCCAGATAATTTAGATGGTTGTCCTGAAGAGGCTGGACCAGAAGAAAATAACGGATGCCCAGATACGGATGGAGATGGAGTCTTAGATAAAGATGATTCATGTGTTGATGTGGCTGGATTAGTTGAATTAAATGGTTGTCCAGATGCTGATGCTGATGGGATTATGGATTCTGAAGATGAATGTCCAGAAACTGCAGGTGAATTGGAAAATAAAGGTTGCCCATGGCCAGATACAGATAGTGATGGAGTAGCTGATAAAGATGACGCCTGCCCTGAAGAAGCTGGTACAGCTGAAGGTAATGGTTGTCCTGATACACCGAAAGATCTTTTAGATAAGATGAATGGTATTGGTTCTAATATATTGTTTGCTGCTGAAAGTTCTAAGCTTATGGGTAAAAAAGTACTTATGGCTATAAGTGAAATTAAGCGTGTGTTAGATGAAAATCCAAATGCAAAAATTATAATAGAAGGGCATGCATCTAGTGATGGAAGCGTGCAATATAACGATGCGCTATCTCTTAGAAGAGCTGAATCTGTTCAAGCTAAACTGATCGAATTAGGTGCTGATTCTAGCAGAATTGAAGTGAAATCTTTCGGTGAGTCTATGCCGATTGATGGAGATGATTCGCGTCAAGCTAGAGCAAAAAACAGAAGAGTTGAATTTAAATCTATGATTATTAATTAAGCTCAGTAATACAAAAAACTAAAAAAGGGTGAACTTATGTTCACCCTTTTTTTATTCTATAAATTCAAACTTACATCCTAGATTTCCTTTAACCCAGCTATCGTTTGAATTGGATCTTCTGCTCCGAAAACATAACTTCCAGCAACAAGAACGTCGGCTCCAGCATCGATAAGTTGTTTTGCATTTTTATTTGTTACTCCTCCATCAATTTCAATTAAAGCAGTACCCCCTTTTTCTTGAATAAGAGCCTTTAAAGTCTTAACCTTTGTGTATGTTTCTTCAATGAACGATTGTCCACCGAAACCAGGATTAACACTCATAAGGCAAACAACATCCACATCTTTAATAATAGAATCTAAGACGGCAATAGGCGTGTGTGGATTTAAAGCTACACCTGCTTTCATTCCACAAGATTTGATTTTTTGAAGCGTTCGGTGTAAGTGATCACAAGCCTCGTAATGAACTGTAAGCACAGCAGAACCAAGTTCAGCAAAGGTCTCAATATACTGATCTGGATTTACAATCATTAAATGAACATCAAGGGGTTTAGTCGCGTGTTTCGCGATCGCCTTGAGCACAGGCATCCCAAAGGATATGTTAGGAACAAACACACCATCCATGATATCGATATGAAACCAGTCCGCTTCACTTTTGTTGAGCATTTCTGAATCTCGTTGAAGGTTTGCAAAGTCTGCCGCTAAAACGGAGGGAGCTATAAGTGTTGGCATTGTAAAATAGTTTTTGGTTATAAAAAAAGCAACCCGAAGGTTGCTTGTTAGGTTATCCTAAATATGTTTTCAAGATTTTACTTCGAGATGTATGTTTCAGGCGTCGAATTGCTTTTTCTTTGATTTGACGAACACGTTCACGTGTCAGATCAAAAGTTTCACCAATTTCCTCAAGAGTCATTGCGTGTTGCTCACCTAAACCGAAGTATAAACGAACCACATCTGCTTCACGAGGAGTAAGTGTTTCCAAAGCACGTTCAATTTCTGTCTTTAAAGATTCATGAAGTAGTGTTCTATCTGGATTAGGCGATTCTCCACTATTCAATACATCGTATAGATTAGAGTCTTCTCCTTCTACAAGTGGCGCATCCATTGAGACGTGTCTTCCGGAGTTTTTAAGAGACTCTTTTACGTCATTTATAGTCATATCCAATTCCTTAGCAATTTCTTCTGCAGAAGGCGCTCGTTCATGAGCTTGTTCTAGAAAAGCATAGGTTTTATTGATTTTATTGATCGAGCCAATTTTATTCAAAGGCAAACGAACAATTCTTGATTGTTCTGCTAAGGCTTGAAGAATCGATTGACGAATCCACCAAACTGCATAGGAAATGAATTTAAATCCACGAGTTTCATCAAAACGTTTAGCTGCTTTGATTAATCCTAAGTTACCTTCATTAATTAAGTCAGGAAGTGTTAATCCTTGATTCTGGTATTGTTTTGCAACAGATACAACAAATCTAAGGTTTGCTTTGGTTAATTTTTCTAGAGCAACTTGATCTCCAGCTTTAATTCTTTGCGCTAATTCTACTTCTTCCTCAGCGGTAATTAAATCTACTTTTCCAATTTCTTGAAGATATTTGTCAAGAGAAGCAGTTTCACGATTCGTTACCTGCTTGGTTATTTTAAGTTGTCTCATGTATGATTAGATATTGTGTATACTTCTTATACGTTCAAAAGGTCAAAAAGTTACATTTAAATCAAAAAAAAAACCTCTCAAATTGAATTGAGAGGTTTTTTAAATTTAAAAACGTAACAGAAATTAATCTCTGCTTCTTGGTTTTCTATCATCACGACGCTTATTGTCACGACCACGACTATCATCTCTTGGTGGGCGAGCTACATAGCCTTCAGGCTTTTCCAATAACGCTTTACGCGATACTTTTTCTTTACGTGTTCTTGGGTCTTGACCGAAATACTTTATATCAAAGACATCTCCCATATTCACAACGTCAGATACATTTTCTGTACGTTCCCATGCCAATTCACTTACGTGAAGTAACACTTCGTTTCCAGGAGCATCTAAATATTCAACAACTGCACCAAAGTCAAGCATTTTAATCACTTTTACTTGGTAGCTATCTCCTACTGTTGGTTTGAACATTAAAGAATCGATTTTAGTAATAACCGCATCGATACCTACTTGATCAGTTCCAAGGATTTCAACAATTCCTTCTTCTGTTACAGGATCTTCATTGATAACAATGGTTGTTCCTGTTGTTTTTTGAAGTTCTTGAATCACTTTTCCACCAGGACCGATTAACGCACCAATGAATTCATTTGGAATTACACGCGTTACCATTTTTGGAGAATGTGGCTTCACATCTTCAGCTGGTGTTGCGATGGTTTCGGTAATTTTATCAAGGATGTGTAAACGTCCAGCACGTGCTTGTTTCAAAGCATTTACAAGGATTTCATACGGCAAACCTTTAATTTTAATATCCATTTGACAAGCAGTAATTCCTTCAGAAGTACCGGTTACTTTAAAGTCCATATCTCCTAAGTGATCTTCATCACCTAAAATATCAGACAATACAGCATAACGGTCGCCGTCAGAAATAAGTCCCATTGCAATTCCAGAAACTGGTCTTGTAATCTTTACTCCCGCATCCATCAAGGCCATAGTTCCTGCACATACAGTAGCCATTGATGATGATCCATTGGATTCTAATACTTCAGAAACAACACGAACCGTATAAGGACAATCAGCTGGGATCATACCTTTTAAACCACGTTGTGCTAAATTACCATGTCCAACCTCACGACGAGAAGTACCTCTTAATGGGCGTGCTTCACCAGTACAGAAAGGAGGGAAGTTGTAGTGTAGGTAGAAATTTTCTTCACCTTCAAATGAAGGCATATCAATTTTATTTGAATCTCTTGAAGTTCCAAGTGTTACTGTAGCTAGAGCTTGAGTCTCTCCACGAGTAAAGATAGAAGAACCGTGTGTTGATGGTAAGTAATCTATTTCACACCAAATCGGTCTGATTTCGTCTGTTTTACGACCATCTAAACGAATTCCTTCACTAAGTGTTAATTCACGAACAGCTTCTTTTTCTGCTTTTCTGTAATATCCACCAACAAGATGTCCGAATTCGGCCATTTCTTCTTCAGTGAAAGAAGCTTTTACTTCTTCTTTTACATCAGCAAATGCAGTACTACGCTCTGCTTTTGAAGTTCCTTTTTTAGCAATTGCATAACACTTATCATAAGCCATGTCATGAATGCGTTTTTCTAAATCTTCGTTTGCTTCAGCAGTATCGTATTCACGAACTTCTTTTCTTCCGAAAGCTTCAGCTAAACGTAATTGTGCTGCAACTTGAACCTTAATGGCTTCATGAGCAAATTTAATAGCGTCTGCCATTTCTTCTTCAGAAATTTCATCCATTTCACCTTCAACCATCATCACTGAATCTGCAGAAGCTCCGATCATCATATCGAGATCAGACTCTGCTAATTGTGCGCGACTAGGATTGATGACAAATTCACCATTTACACGAGCTACACGAGCTTCTGAAATAGCACATTCGAATGGAAAGTCACTCAATTGAATGGCTGCGGAAGCGGCTAGACCAGCTAAAGCATCTGGCATAACATCTTCGTCATGAGACATCAATTGAATCATCACTTGTGTTTCTGCGTGATAATCTTTTGGAAATAATGGACGTAAAACACGATCGACTAAACGCATCGTCAATACTTCACCATCACTAGGACGTGCTTCTCTTTTGAAGAAACCACCTGGATAGCGTCCTGCTGCTGCAAATTTTTCACGGTAATCTACTGTTAACGGTAGAAAATCTACATCAGACTGTCTGTAGTTCGATACAACTGTACAGAGCAACATGGCTTTACCCATTTGCACCACAACTGAACCGTGGGCTTGCTTAGCTAGCTTACCTGTTTCAATAGAGATTTCTCGTCCATCGCCGAGGTCAATGACCTCTTTAAAAACTTTTGGAATCATTTTTTTTCATTTTTGTTAAACCTAAACAGTGTGTTGTGTTGTCGTTGTAGGATACCAATGAAAAACTAAGGTTCAGCTTTTAATACTCCCGAAGGAAATGCGTTCGAATTATTTACGTAAACCTAATTCTTTAACAATTGCACGGTAACGTAAAATATCTTTTGCTTTCAAATAATCTAAAAGACTTCTTCTTTTACCTACTAGTTTCACTAGGGAACGTTCTGTATTGTAGTCTTTTCGGTTACTTTTTAAATGTTCAGATAAGTGGTTGATTCTGTGAGAAAACAAAGCAATTTGTCCTTCTGCAGTACCAGTGTCTGATTTAGATTTTCCGTGTTTTTCGAAAATCCCTTCTTTAACTTCTTTTGTCAAATACATGCTAATATTATTTAATGATTGTTATGTACGCCTATTATTAAGCGGTGCAAATATACACTTATTTTTGATTAATGCTTACTTTCTAATCGGCTGATTGAGGATCAAATCAATGTATAGGTTGATCTTGTTTTTTATATGTTTACGGTGTGCTATAAAATCTAAGAACCCTTTTTCTAGAAGAAATTCACTTCGTTGGAACCCATCGGGCAAATCTTGTCCAGTTGTATCTTTTACAACACGAGGTCCAGCAAACGCTATTAAAGCACCTGGTTCAGCAATGTTAATATCTCCAAGCATAGCGAAAGAAGCTGTTGTTCCTCCTGTTGTTGGATCTGTGCAAAGTGATATGTAAGGTAGTTTTGATTCTGCTAACTCACTTAGTTTAGAGCTCGTTTTTGCCAATTGCATCAATGAAAATGCGCCTTCCATCATTCGAGCGCCTCCCGATTTTGAGATGATAATAAAAGGTAAATGCTTTTCAATTGCATAGTCAACAGCGCGGGCAATTTTTTCGCCTACTACCGATCCCATAGAACCTCCAATGAAACCAAAATCCATACTAGCAATCACAACTTCTTTTCCGTTGGATTCACCAACAGCAGTTCGGATTGCATCTTTTAAACCAGATTTTTTTGTGGTGTCCTTTAAGCGATCACTATACTTCTTGGTATCCTTGAATTTCAAGAAATCTTTAGAAACAATATCGGTGTTGATTTCCTTAAAGTGGTTATCATCAAAAAGAATTTCAAAATATTCTTTACTGCCAACACGAACATGATATTCATCTTCTGGGCTTACATAAAAATTATCTGCAAGTTCTTGAGTTTCTATAATTTTACCAGTAGGAGTCTTGTACCAGAGTCCTTTTGGAATATCTTTTTTCTCTTCTGTTCGGGTTTGAATCCCCTGTTCACTACGTTTAAACCAACTCATTTATTCCGTTTTGATTAGGCTAATGTATTGATATTATTTAGATCTTCAAATGCTTGAATTAATCTTTGTTTGAATGTTTGTTCCCCCATACGTAACCATTTTCTTGGATCGTAGTTCTTCTTATTGGGTTGATCTTTTCCTTCTGGGTTCCCAATTTGAGTTCTTAAGTAGTCAATATTCTCTACCATATAGTCACGAATACCTTCAGTAAAAGCAAATTGAAGATCGGTATCGATATTCATTTTGATTACTCCATATCCAATTGCTTCACGAATTTCTTCAACAGTTGAACCGGATCCACCGTGGAATACAAAATCTACTGTATTTTCTGGCAAATCGTATTTTGTACTGATATACTCTTGAGAGTTTTTTAGAATTTTTGGAGTAAGCTTTACATTACCTGGCTTGTATACACCGTGTACGTTTCCGAATGCAGCAGCAACTGTAAATTGGTCACTTACTTTTCTCAACTCTTCAAAAGCATAAGCAACTTCTTCTGGTTGGGTATATAGTTTAGATACATCAATATCACTATTGTCAACACCATCTTCTTCTCCACCAGTAATTCCTAATTCAATTTCTAGAGTCATTCCCATTTTTGACATACGCTCTAGGTAAGTCTTACAAATCGCAATATTTTCTTCTAAAGGCTCTTCAGAAAGGTCAATCATATGCGAGCTGTAAAGGGATTTTCCAGTCTCAGCATAAAATTTTTCTCCTGCATCGAGTAAACCATCGATCCAAGGTAAAAGTTTCTTTGCACAGTGATCCGTATTTAAAATAACTGTAGCTCCGTAAGCATCAGCTAATTCATGGATGTGTTTTGCGCCAGCAACTGCACCAGCAATAGCAGCTTTCTGATCTGTATTGTCTAAGCTTTTTCCAGCATTGAAAATTGCGCCTCCGTTTGAGAACTGAATAATAACAGGGCTATTGAGCTCTGCTGCAGTTTCAAGAACTGTGTTCACTGTATTGTTTCCAATTACATTTACTGCAGGGAGTGCAAATTTCTTTTCTTTTGCTAAAGCAAAAACTTCTTGAACTTGTTTTCCTGTAATTACACCAGAGGGAATTGTTGAACTCATAAGATTGTTATTTTGTTTTCAATTTTGAAGCACTAAATGTAGTAGTTTTTTTTAAAAGGGATAATTTATTCCGATGTTGAATACAGTTCTTCGAAAAGAAATCTGTTTTCCCCAACGATCTGCCTTTATTTGTGAAGGATCGTAAGTTTTAAAGCCAGAATCTAAGCGAAACACAAAATAGTCGAAATCATAGCGTAAACCAAAACCGGTTCCAATTGCTATTTCATTAAGATCTTCGAAGCCGTCGAAACGTTGTTTTGGGTCTTCGATATTGTCTAAAGCATTCCAGATATTACCAGCATCAATAAAGAAAGCACCTTTAAGTGGGCCTAAAATTGTGTATCGATATTCTAGATTGAAAGCTATTTTAAAGTTAGCTTCATTAAATTCATTTGAATTTTCGCCAACTCCAGGCCCTAGTTTGTAGGCTTTCCATGCTCGATTGTCATTGGACCCTCCAGCAAAATAAGAGCGTGTAAAGGGTATGTTATCAGAATTTCCATATGGAATAGCAATTCCAGAAAATAAGCGCATTGCCAATACTTGCTCTTTGCCAACACTCCAATGTTTAACAAAATTAAATTCGGTTTTGATGAATTGAGATGGAATCACGTCAAGAAACTCATACACTTGATCTTCGTTTTTTTCTTTTCCAGATAGATTCAGTAATCCTGTTAAAAGATTTCCACTGGAAACAACCTTTAATTGGAACTGAGAAAAATCCTCATCAAAGATGTTTTCTTGTGTATTCATGTTAAAGCTAAAAGCAGAACTTGTAATTAAGTTGTTTGATGTAAGTCTGGTTTCTCGCTCCTGAATTACACGAACATCACGATAAAGCTGATCTTCACGCTCTATTGTTGTTTCTCCTTGGATCACTTGGTTTATGAATTCCGTTGTTCCTTTTGGAATCACCAGATTGTCGTCTAAAACAAATTCAGAGTCGTATCGGATTTGCTGTGCAATGCTGTTTAGACGGTCATATGAATTACGATACACATTAAAATAATTAGCAATGGCTTTGTTGTTTACGAACTCAAGATCCAACAGTTTGAAGTTGTATTTTTGTGTTTTGTTTTTACTCCATTGATATTCTAATGTTCCTACAAAATTCTGCTTATCCAAACCAATATTTTGTTGAAATGAAGTACCGATAATGATGTTGGTGCTGGGCTTTTCAAAATAATTTTTAATGAGGGGACCGTTAAAAGGAAAAATCATTCTAGGAATTCGAAGTTTCAAATCGCCTCCAAATTCAAAAATATTAAAAAAGTCATCGCTTTTGTCTGCAACATCTTTTGAAGCACCGATGGTCCCTTTTAAACCCAACTCTAGAGTTTCAGTTCCTTTAAACACATTCCGACTAATGACAGAGCTCCCAAGACTGATTCCGAAAAACTGAATGTTGGAATGAGAAAGATCTAAATCAAAGCCAACAGAAAAAGGTTCCCTTGGAGTAAGATAAATAGAAGAGATTAAACCAAGTGAGTCTTTTGGGTCTGTAGAAAAATCGATATTAGGATATTTGAAAATACGGAGATCAGAAAAATACCGATAGGTATTCGATCGATCTTGATCGCTATAAGGAAGACCTTCTTTGATAAATACACCACTTGCTAGTGTTTTAGGTTTGTAGTTCAACTTTCCGTCGGATAGTATGGTCAACGAATTGAATTGAATTGTATCCGTATAAACTGAAAATTCTTTATTTGGATCTTCTATGAAGAGTTTAATTTTGTTAACCTTCTGAACTACATATGGAATTTCAACAATGTTGTTTTGGTCTCGCTTTGCCTCATTTTGAATTACAATACCTACGGGTATTTTAAGATCTTCGCCTAGGCTGTCGAGGTAGGCTTTGAAACGAATTGATTTTTGCTGAAAATTTTCTATACCATTGTTTCGGAATAACTTTACCAGACGATCTCGTTCTTTGTTGAAATTTTCAACTTCAAACACTTCACCTTCTTTAATGAAACTATTTTCTGAGTTTTTCTGGTAAATCGAATCTAAGTCTGCAGAGGCAATGTTTTCTGTTTTTTGGTCTACAACAAATGATTCTCCTGTCTCAACTTGGTAAGTAACATTAACTTTTTGGTGCGCTATGGTATCTATTGAAGTGAGTACAGAGGTGTTGAAAAAACCTTTGTTTTTATAATATTGTTCTAACCTCTTAGAAGTGCTGCTACTGTTGTTTTCAAAGAAGATAGAAGGAGGTTCGCCTGATTTTTTGAGCCAAAAATTAAAATTCCTTTTGTACTTCTTAAGCTGGTCAACTTGTTTTTCAGAATATATTTTTGTCAGACGTTCAAATCGTTTTGGTTTTTTGTTCAACCAATCATTAAACAAACTATCTGGATTTTCTTTAGCAAGGTTATAGATGTGAAGTTTGACTGGAATTCCAAAAACTTGTGCGTTGGGAGGAGAAACACTAAGTTGTTTAGCAAGGTCACGTTTTAAAGGCGTTCCATTCTTTAAAAACACCTCTCGAACTAGAACGCTTTGAGAGGGGGCAATGTTTTTTGTGCTACTACATTTGTAGAAACATAAGGATAACATGCTTAGAATGATTATTTTTGTGAGCCTTCCGTTCAAAGTGAAACCTAATTTAAGGCAAAAATACATCATTTATGATTACGAAGAATGAAATCAAGCGAATCAAAAGTTTACAAAATAAGAAGGATCGAAAAGAGCTTCAACTCTTTGTTGCTGAGGGTGAGAAAACAGTCCGCGATTTATTGAAATCTGGCTGGGTATCCGAACGTATTTATGCTACACAATCTTTTGGAAATGCGGAGGAAAAACTAATTAGTTCAAAAGAGATGGAACGTATGAGTTCGTTAAAATCGCCCAGTTCGGTTTTGGGTGTTTTTCGTATTCCGCTGCAGCAGTCTTTTTCGCACGAAGGAAGGATTCTAGCATTAGATGGAGTAACCGACCCAGGTAATCTAGGGACAATAATCAGACTCTGCGATTGGTTTGGAATAGCTACTCTAATTTGTTCTTTGGATACGGTCGATTGTTATAATCCAAAAGTTGTTCAGGCCACGATGGGTTCTTTGTCTCAAGTGAATTGTGTGTATACAGACTTAGTCTCTTTTTTAAAGAATACAGACAAACCGATATACGGAACCTTATTAACAGGTAGCTCTGTCTATGACTTGCCATTGGATTCTGAAGGCATACTGTTATTGGGTAGTGAGTCACATGGGCTCTCTGAAGAAGTGAAAACGTATATCAAGCATGCTATGACAATTCCTCGTTTCGGCGCGGAAGAAGGAGCTGAAAGCTTAAATGTAGCCATAGCTGCCGCTATCGTTTTAGGACAAGCGTTCAGAACATAGTTATTCAAAAGTAAAATTGATGAGTATGGCTTGAGAAAACAAATTGTTGATATTCGATGTCCATGGACTCATTGGATCAACATCTTGAATCAGTTCATTGTCTATTGAAAAAAGACCTCGAATGGATGGTGAAAACTTGAAATAAGGGAGATAAAAGTCAACTCCGAACCCAATTTCATAATTATAGGTTTGACTAATCACACGAAATATATTATTGGAATTATCGTCGTTGCTTTTTTTGTTACTCGATAAATTGAAAGAAGTAGAAATACCCCCAACTAAATAGGGTTTGAAATTATTTACTCGCAAGGCGCTGAACTTTATTAATAAAGGCAAGTGAATGTAGGTAGATTTAATTTCACGCAGGTAATCTTGATCTGTACTGAGTCCCGGTGTTGCGTCTGGATAAATAAAATCTCTTTGATTATAATATAAACCGGGCTCAAAGCGAAGGTTCAAAAATTTATTAATCCGCATATCTCCAATCAAGCCTACGTTAAAGCCATAATTTTTCACAAGCTCGATATCTGGTAATCCACGACCATTCAAAAAAAATGGAGCTGAATATGTTTTTTCATATTCAAACTTAAAGCCAAATTCATTGACGCCAAAATAGTATCCGTAATGTAAAAATCGTTCATCAAAATCTTGAAGATTTTGAACCCGTTCAGTAACACTAGGGTATTGAGCGATTCCAACCGTTATTCCTAAAAGAAAAAGGCTAAGTGTTAGAAATGCCGCTCTGGGGAGATTAAGGTTTTGTGGCACAATATATTGAGGCAACCCCTAAGGTTTGTGGATTGTCTTCTACTTCTATAAACCCCATTTTCTCTAAAATATTGTTGAACTGCTTTCCATAAGGAAAAACAGCAGCCGAATCTGAGAGATACTTGTAGGCAGCTTGATCGCGAGTAAAGAGTTTACCCATAAGTGGAATGATGACTTGAGTATGAAATTTATAACCCTGTTTAAAAGGGAAACGCGTTGGTACTGCAGTTTCTAAAACCACTAAAGTTCCTCCCGGTTTTAGTACTCTAAATAATTCAGAAAGGCCCAGTTCTAAATTTTCAAAATTCCGAACTCCAAAGGCTACTGTAACTGCATCAAAAGAATTTTCTTCGTAAGTCAAAGCTTCGCTGTCGCCAATAACCATTTCGATGGTGTTATCTAGATTCTTCGCTTTCACTTTATCTTTCCCAACGGAAAGCATCCCTGCAGAAATATCGAGCCCTACAATCCTTGAAGCATTAGTGGCGGTAAGCGCAAGTGCTAAATCACCTGTTCCAGTGGCAATATCTAAAATACTTTCTGGTTTTTTAGGAATCAAAAGATCAACGACCCTTCTTCTCCATTTAACATCAATACCAAGAGATATTTTTCGATTCAATGCGTCGTATTCAGTTGAGATGCCATCAAACATTTCAGTGACTTGCTTTTTCTTAGAATCTTCTTGATTGTACGGTGTAACGCTCTTTTTCATAGAATACAAAGATAGATAATGAAGAAATTTTCACCCCCTATTTATCTCTTTTATTTGTCGTTAAATGAGCTGCAATGGTAATTTTATTTTTGGGAACTCTAGTTTTACAAGCTAACTCTAAACTAATTAGTATATTTGTCCTGAGTTTATTGAATATTACTCTATGAAAATAATTATCGCAGGGGCTGGAGAAGTAGGATTTCATCTTGCTAAACTTCTTTCTTTTGAATCCCAAGATATTACTCTTATCGACACCGATAAGGAACGTCTCAATTATGCCGAAAACAACTTAGACATCAAGACCATAAAGGGAGATGCGTGTTCTTTGTCGCTCATACGAGAAGCAGACGTAGGCAACTCTGACCTTTTTATTTCGGTTACTTCACAAGAGACAACGAACATCACCATTTGTGCTTTGGCAAAACAATTGGGGTGTAAAAAAACCATAGCACGAATTTCTAGCATTGAATTTATCAATGCATCTGATGGAGTTAGTTTCTCTGATTTAGGAGTCGATGAGCTTTTTTCTCCTGAAGAATTGGCCGCTGTTGAAATTCAACAACTATTAGATCAGTCTGCTTTTAGTGACAGTTATGAATTTGAAAACGGAGCTTTAACGCTTATAGGTACTACACTTGACCCTTCGGTTCCTTTTGTAGGAAAGTCTGTAAAGGAAGCGGCTACCATATTCCCTGATGTTCATTTTATGCCAATTGCATTGCAGCGTAAAGGCACACAGTATACGATCATCCCAAGAGGTGATACCCTATTTGAGGCCAATGATCAAGTGTACTTTATCACTTTGAAAGAAGGGGTAGAGGAGCTCTATAAACTTACAGGGAAGACCAAAGAGTCAATCAAAAATGTAATGATTTTGGGAGGCGGTAAAATTGGTTTGAACACTGCGCGTGAGTTGTGCGAAAAGAAATTCAAAGTTACTGTAGTAGAAAAAGACAAAGCCAAAGCGTTTGAAATAGCGGATCAACTTCCAGATGCAATGGTAATCCATGGCGATGGAAGAAGTGTTGAGCTTTTGGATGAAGAAGATATTGACACCATGGATGCTTTTATTTCGGTAACCGAAAATTCGGAGACGAATATCATGTCCTGTCTGATGGCAAAATCTAAGAAGGTGAAAAAGGCAATTGCTCTGGTAGAGAACATGGATTATTTTCAGTTATCCCACTCCATAGGGATTGATACTTTGATCAATAAAAAATTATTAACTGCAAACACGATCTTTAGATACATCAGAAGGGGAGAGGTTGTCGATATGACTACACTAACCAATATGAATGCTGAGATTTTAGAGTTTATAGTTAAACCAGAATCCAAGGTAAATGGGTTGGATATTCGGGATATTGACTTTCCTCGATCGGCTACGATTGGGGGTGTTATTAAAAATGGCGAAGGACTTATTGTACTTGGTGATTATACTATTGAAGCCGGAGATCGGGTTGTTGTTTGTTGCCTTCCAAGAGCGATTCGAAAAGTAGAAAGCTTATTCTTATAGAATGCATAAAATTAATAAAGAAATCATAGCCAACCTTATGGGAGTCTTGCTCCTGTTTAATGGCGGATTCATGTTACTTTCTTCTTTGGTTAGTCTTATAACCCATGATGGTGTGACCTTTGAGTTAACGTTATCTGCTTTTTTAGTTTTGTTTCTGGGTGTTTTCATAATGCTTTTATCACGAAATCATACCAAACAAATTCAAAAACGAGAAGGTTATATTATCGTTAGTTTTGGGTGGGTCTTAATGTCTTTGTCCGGAATGTTACCTTATCTATTTACGGGTGTTATCCCAGATGTATCAAGTGCTTTCTTTGAAACCATGTCGGGCTATACCACAACAGGATCGACTATTCTTAATGATATTGAATCTGTACCAAAAGGAGTTTTATTTTGGCGCAGCACAACACATTGGATTGGAGGTATGGGTATTATTGTCTTAGCTATTGCCATCTTACCTTTGTTGGGTATTGGTGGAATGCAATTGTTTTCAGCAGAAGCACCCGGCCCTAGTAGTGACAAATTACATCCAAGAATTACAGATACTGCAAAACGCCTGTGGTTCATATACGTAGGATACACCTTGGCAGAAACCATACTCTTATCGGCAGCAGGGATGAGTTTCTTTGATGCGATCAATCACGCTATGAGTACGCTTTCGACAGGTGGTTTTTCAACTAAAAATAATAGCGTCGCGTATTGGAACGATACTCCAATAATCCAATACATCATTACTTTTTTTATGCTGATTGCGGGAACAAATTTTGTATTGAGTTATTTTGCCTTCACTGGAAAGATTCGAAAAATATTCAGAGACCAGGAATTTAAATTTTTCATGACCTTTATCGGAATTTCAACTCTGTTTGTTGCACTTGTTTTATACAACAAAGTAGATTTGACATTAAGTTCGTTCGACCATCCTCAAATTTTTGGAACTCTAGAAAGCTCTTTTCGCCATGCATTCTTTCAAGTTGTAGCCGTCATAACAACGACTGGTTTTGTCACTGCTGATTTTACAGCATGGACACCTTTTTTAACCATTGTATTTTTTGGTTTAATGTTTATGGGTGGCTCAGCTGGATCTACTTCTGGAGGAGTAAAAGGTGTACGTCATATGCTGATGATTAAAAGCGGGTTTTTAGAATTCAAACGGGCACTTCATCCGAATGCTATCTTACAACCTAGACACAACGGTTCCATATTGAAAGAAGAGGTTGTATATAATATCTATGCCTTTTTTATTCTCTATATGTTGTCCTTTATTTTTGGGGCTCTTGTTTTTGGAGCCTTGGGATTAGACTTCGAATCTGCAATAGGAGTAGCGGCTTCAAGTTTGGGTAATGTAGGCCCAGCGTTAGGGAATTATGGCCCAGCATTTTCTTATAGCGAATTACCTGAGTTTGGTAAGTGGTGGGCTTCTTTTTTAATGCTTTTAGGCAGGTTGGAATTGTTTACCGTTCTAATTTTGTTCACGCCCTTCTTCTGGAAAAAACATTAGTAGCCATACTTTTCTTTCCAACGTTTTTTTAGGAATGAACGGATAGCTTCTTCTTTTGCGTTTTGGCCTGGTTCATACAATTTTGTCTGACTTATTTCTTTGGGTAAAAATTCTTGTTTAGCAAAATTTAAATCATGATCATGAGCGTATTCATATCCTTTTCCATAATCTAAATCTTTCATGAGTTTACTTGCAGCATTTCGAAGTGGTAAAGGCACCTGTAAACTTCCAGTGTCCTGAACTATTTGTTGTGCTTTACCGATGGCCATATAGCTCGCATTACTTTTAGGACTAGTAGCTAAGTAAATCACGCATTGACTTAAAATTATCCGAGCTTCTGGATAACCAATGGCAGCAACAGCCTGAAAGGTGTTGTTTGCCAAAACAAGTGCCGTTGGGTTGGCATTTCCGATGTCTTCGGAAGCTAAAATTAACAACCGACGAGCAATGAATTTCACATCTTCACCTCCCTCTATTAATCGTGCTAACCAGTATACAGCAGCGTTTGGATCGCTTCCACGAATCGATTTGATGAAGGCCGAAATGATATCGTAGTGTTGGTCTCCATCTTTATCAAAAAGAACTGTTTTGGTTTGTGCTTTTTGTAGCACAATTTCATCTGTAATATTGACTTCATCACCTTCCTGACTCATGATAACCAATTCGAGCAGTGATAACATCTTTCGTGCATCACCCCCCGATAGTTTTAAGAGCGCCTGATCTTCGATCAAGGTTATTTTTTTTTGCTTTAAAAGGTCATCTTCCTCGATAGCTCGATTTAGAAGTAGTTGTAAATCTTTCGTTTCTAAAGGCTTTAAGGTGTAGACTTGACATCGAGATAGTAGGGCTTTGATAACCTCAAAACTTGGATTTTCTGTTGTTGCTCCAATCAGTGTTACGTATCCTTTTTCTACAGCACCCAAAAGAGAATCTTGTTGTGATTTACTGAAGCGATGAATTTCATCTATAAACAGTAAAGGACCTTTTTGTGTAAACAGACCCCCGCTATTTTTTGCTTTTTCTATGATTTCTCGAACTTCTTT
>Ga0115005_10000095_pt1 | contig 59116 bp, 57 predicted proteins | sample ArcOceMetagenome_FD_87163 | JGI IMG/M metagenome (GOLD analysis project Ga0115005, IMG submission 87163) | Marine eukaryotic phytoplankton communities from Arctic Ocean - Arctic Ocean - Greenland ARC118M Metagenome | ecosystem: Environmental > Aquatic > Marine > Oceanic | place: Arctic Ocean... | reverse complement strand
CGGTAATAGCGTCGCTATCACTTATCGCAGAGGCAGTTGAAGCGGCGGGCTTTGACTCGGATGCAGAAGGCGCTTCAATCGAACCTGATGATGAGCGACCCGGTGCCGAAGAACCGTGAAGTTCATCGAGCAGGGCTTCGAACTCATCTTCAGTGATTTCGTCAATACCGCCACCGTTATCGCTTGTACTCTGTGCCTGTGCTGTAGGTTCTTCTATTACTAGCTCTGGCTCATCTTCAACGGTTTCTTGTACAGGGGCGCTTGAAGTCTCGAATATGTTTTCGTCTGGCGTTTCAGGGCGACTCAGTTTATGAAGTTTATCAACTAACTGTGCGTCTGCAGGTTGCAGTGGCTCCTGAGACTTTACTCGTTCAAACATTTCTACAACCACATCGGTGGCCTGCAGAATAATATCCATGAGCTCAGGGGTTAAGGTTCTTTGCCCGTTTCGCATCACATCGAATACGTTCTCTGCACCGTGGCAAATTTCAACAAGTTCTGTGAGAGAAAGGAAACCAGCGCCTCCTTTTACTGTATGGTACCCTCGGAATATTGCGTTCAGTAAATCCGCGTCTTCCGGGTTGTTTTCAAGATCAACGAGCTGTTCTTGTAATTGTTCAAGAATCTCTCCAGCTTCAACCAGAAAGTCCTGTAATATATCCTCGTCAACATCAAACGACATGCGCCCGCTCCCCTAAAAACCTAAGCTAGACAAAAGATCATCTACGTCATCTTGGCCTGAAACGACATCATCTCGTTTTTCGGCGTCAATAATTGGGCCTTCTGCCTCTACACCATCTATCTTATCGGCCTTAACACGAGATGGTTTAGTATGTTCTTCTCCATCGCGCTCGCCAAACATGGTAAGCATGTTGACTAAGCTGTCTTCCACCTCTTTTACAAGGTCAATAACGCGACGAATAACTTGCCCCGTCAAGTCCTGATAACCTTGGGCCATCAGCACTTCAGTAAGCAGTTGTGTTAGTTTAGCTGACTGAAGCGAACCTTCTTCTAATAATTCGTCTAAGTCTGCACACAACGCTTTGAATTCACCAAGCTCAATTTGGCGATTCATTAACTTTTTCCATTCTGGCATTACCTTATCGATGCGCATTGAAAGCATTTCTGCTATTGGCATGCTCGCTTCAACGGCATCCATAGTAGTATTAGCAGCTTTCTCAGTTTCTTCAATAACGTAAGTCAGGCGGGACTGAGCATCCGGAATATCGTCGGTTGCTAAGTTTTTAATGCGATCATCAATCTGAAAGTTATTTAACGCGTCATGAAGTTGACGCGTTAATTTTCCTACTTCAGCAAACAACTCAACGTTTTCTTTCATTGATGCTGCTTCAAGTAGGGCATTGGCTGAAGCGTTATCACCTTCTTCAAGATAAGTAACGAGTTGCTTGGCTTCTTCCAACGAAATTGGAACGTTTATATTCGTTGACATCCAGTAAACCTCATTTATCTGGTGAGCGTCTGGATCAACCTAAACGTTCGAAAATTTTGTCTAATTTTTCTTTTAGCGTTGCTGCTGTAAAGGGTTTTACTACGTACCCGTTCACACCGGCTTGCGCTGCAGCAACGATTTGTTCTTTTTTAGCTTCAGCAGTAACCATAAGAACAGGTAAATGTTTAAGCTTGTCGTCTGCTCGAATTGCGCGAAGCAAATCGATACCTTGCATGCCGGGCATGTTCCAGTCAGTAACAACGAAGTCAAAATCACCTTGCTGCAACATTGGCAGTGCAGTGCTTCCGTCATCCGCTTCTTGGATGTTGGCAAAACCTAAGTCTTTAAGAAGGTTTTTGATGATACGTCTCATGGTAGAAAAATCATCAACCACAAGAATTTTCATACTTTTGTCCAAAATAGCCTCCAATGAGGGGTTAATTGTTATTAATTTCTATTCTTCGTCAGCCTGCCACGACTTCATTCGTGATTTGAGTTTTAACATGGCCTGACTGTGAATTTGACTGACTCTTGACTCACTTACATCAAGAACCTCACCAATTTCTCGTAAATTCAATTCTTCATCATAGTATAAAGAAAGCACAATCGCTTCCCGTTCAGGTAGCGTTGTAATCGCTTGGGCAAGTGCTTTTTGAAAAGCGCCCTGCATCAAGTCTTCCAGTGGCGCATCACTGCCTCTACTCTGCTCAGTCGTGATTACGTCCTCCGACACACCCAAATCTTCTATTCCGACAAGTTTGCCGGCATTTACTTCATTGAGCATTTGGTGATAATCCTGCAAGCTTACGTTAAGCTTTTCAGCAATATCAGAATCTCTTGCATCCCTTCCGGTCTCACCTTCTACTTGGGATATAGCTTCCGAAATAGCACGTCCGTTACGATGGACTGAACGAGGGGTCCAGTCTCCTTTGCGTATTTCGTCTAGCATTGCACCGCGAATACGGATGCCTGCAAAGGTTTCAAAGCTAGCTCCCTTAGAGCCATCAAAATTTCGTGCAGCTTCCAAAAGCCCAATCATGCCTGATTGGATAAGGTCATCAACAAGAACACTTGCAGGCAACCTAGCCATCAAGTGATGCGCTATACGCTTAACCAATGGCGCATGTCTTTCGACTAACTGCGACTTATCGGTTTGTTGTTGATAAGCGGCTGCCTTGCTGTTCAACGCTGATTTCCTACTGCTTTTTCTGCAACAAGTTGTTCAATAAAAAATTCAAGATGTCCGCCTGGCTGAGCCGGGATGGGCCATGACAATGCTCTACTAGCAAGTTGTGTTATGGCCACTGCGGCTGGAGAGCCTGGATAGGCATCTACAATAGCCGTTTGTTTTCTTACGGCTTTACGAATATTTTCATCAAATGGAACCGTTGCCACTAATTCTAGTGCAACATCCAAAAAACGCCCTGTCACTTTACTTAATTTACTAAATAATTCTTGGCCTTCACGCACGTCGCGCACCATATTAGCCACTACCTTAAAACGAAAAACGCCATGTTCGCGATTTAAGATTTTTATTAGGGCGTAGGCATCGGTTAGTGAGGTAGGCTCGTCGCAAACCACGACCATGATATCTTGAGAAGCCTTCGAGAAGCTCAATACCATGTCTGAAATTCCAGCAGCAGTGTCGACAATCAGCACGTCTATCGGCGTTCTTAGCTCGCTAAAAGCGCGGATCAAACCTGCGTGTTGAGTTGGGGACAACTCTGCCATCGACTGCGTGCCAGAGGTGGCCGGCGCAATCTTGATCCCGTGCGGACCGGTGACGAGAACATCGTCAAGGGTACATTCACCTGAAAGCACATGAGATAAGTTTTTCTCTACGCGAAGTCCTAGCATAACATCAACGTTTGCCAGACCGAGGTCCGCGTCAAGTACCATGACTCGCTTACCCTGCTTCGCCATAGCGATAGCGGTATTGAGAGTAATATTTGTTTTACCAACGCCACCTTTGCCTCCGGTGACGGCGATAACCTTGATTAACCGTGATTGCTTCATTTTTCTTAAGCTACTCGCTTGATCGTCAATCATACTACTTATGCTGTTTTAATTGCGTTGTTACCACTAGTATGATTCAAACCGTACTTTTTATAAAGCTTTGCAGCAGCGGAAACTAAAGATTTCGCCTCTGCAATCTTAATGTCTTCTGGCACTTTCTGACCATCGGTGACATAGCTAACCGGTAGTTGGTACTCAACGGCAGCGCTCAATACCTCTCCCAAAGAGTAGCATTCATCTAACTTCGTGAAAATACAGCCACTTAATTCAATATCATCATACGCTTGGATGATTCTTTGAAGCGCTGGATATTGGGTATTGGCTTGCGCCACCAAATATTTTTTCACTTTAGGCATTTGACCGTTGTCAAATTGCTTAATTTGTTTAATTAATCGACTATCGCGCTGACTAAACCCTGCCGTATCGATTAATACTAGTCGCTTATGACGAAGTTGGAATAATAAATCGGCTAACTCTTCACTAGTCTGCGCTTTTCTTACCGTACAGCCAATAATTTTTCCGTATGTCGCTAGCTGCTCATAGGCAGCTATTCTATACGTATCTATGGTGATCATAGCGACTGACTCTGCACCATACTTTTGCGCATAACGGGCTGCCAATTTGGCAACTGTTGTTGTTTTACCTGTTCCGGTAGGACCAACCAACGCAACCGCACCTTGTGAACTAAGTATATCGTTCCCCGTCACATTTATGCGATTAGCCAATAGGTTAAGAAGATAAATCCACGCGTCACGTTCGTTATAGTGAGCTGGCGTGTAATTTATTAGCTGATTAGCGAGAGCATTGCTCAACCCCATATCAACTAAACGCGTGGTCAAGTACTGGTGAACTGGTTTTTGACGCTTATTTTTTGCTTCCATAAGGTCAGCAACTTGATATTGCAGAACGTCCCGTAGAGACGCAAGCTCTTCTTTTATTTGTGCAAGTTCTGCCGATTGTGTCATTGGCGCTTCGCCAATGCTTGAGGCTTGGTGGTCAGGAAAGGGTAAGTCATTAGCACGATGACCAGCACTCTGCTGACTTTCCACATCATCAATAAATGCATCAGAAAAATCCAAATGTGACGCTATCTCGTTGGCGTGCTTTGCATTAGCTGACATAGGTTGAGGGCGTTGCTGGATGTGGTTTTCAGCAACGTTAGATAATGTTCCTGGATTGGCTGTCGCAGCCGCAGCACCATGCTGTTTTTCTAATAAGGCTTTTAGGCTATCTGGACCGTCGTCGCCAATTATTTCACTCAAGCTTGGCGTAGCCTTTTGACCAGGCGCTTTTGAGGCAGCTTTAGGAACAGCGAGTTTTGCATCGGGCTCTTTATCATAAGCTGCAACAAGCTCTATACCATCAGCCACTTTGCGGTTTGACATGATAACGGCATCACTGCCTAACTCTGCTTTAACCTGGCTTAACGCCTCACGCATATCTTTGCCGAAGAAACGTCTAATTTTCATTGCAACCTCTCCAATCACCCAGCGTCAGATTATTGACCAACCGAACTGACTATTTTTATTTGTTTGTCATCAGGAACTTCTTGATAAGACAGTACATGAAGCCCAACAACCGAATATTTTAAGAAGCGAGAGAGTACTGGTCTCAGCATGCCAGATGTTAGAAGCACAGCAGGCTCACCTTCTAACTCTTGTTGCTGACTGGCTTGTTGCAGTGATTTTTGCAACTTATCTGCCAAGCCTGGTTCAATACCAGCACCGTCTTCGCCACCTGCTTGAAGTGACTGGTGCAACATCTGTTCCAACTCTGGCGCCAAGGTTATGACAGGTATTTCTTTCGCCCCTTGGGTTATCTCTTGAACAATAAGTCGTTTAAGTGCGATACGTACCGCAGATACAAGTACATCAGGGTCTTGACTGCGAGTACCATACTCACTTAGGGTTTGAACGATGGTTCGCATATCGCGAATAGGCACACCTTCAAATAGCAATGTTTGCAGCACTTTCACCACTGTACTAAGCGGAAGAATATCAGGTACCAAACCTTCAACAAGTTTAGGGTGCTGTTTGGCTAGCATATCAAGAAGCTGCTGGGCTTCCTCGTGCCCAAGTAACTGATAGGCGTTGTTGGTCAACAGCTGACTCAAGTGGGTTGCTACCACGGTCGCCGCATCCACAACCGTATAACCCAATGTCTGCGCATGCTCTCGTTTGTTTGGTTTAATCCATACTGCATCCAGGCCAAATGCTGGGTCCTTGGTTGCTCGTCCTTCTAGTTTACCGAAAACCTGTCCAGGATTAATGGCAAGCTCTTCGTCATGACTAATCACTGAATCACCAATAGTAACGCCTAGCATGGCAATGGTGTATGTATTGGGCTCTAGGTCTAAATTATCGCGAATGTGAACGGGTGGAACAAGAAACCCAAGCTCTTGAGACAGCTTTTTACGCACCCCTTTAATACGCGTCAATAACTCACCCCCTTGTGACTTATCAACGAGTGGGATAAGGCGATACCCTACTTCTAAACCAATAGTATCGACTTGTTGTACATCGTCCCAGCCCAACTCTTTCACTTCTGGCGCAACGGTTTCGCTCTTAGACACATTGTCGGGTACTGCAGGTGCAGCAGCCTTTTTCCGAGCTTGTACAGTTTGAAAATAAGCAAAGCCCGCAATTAGGAAAGAAAAGCCAAGAAACGCTATGTGAGGCATTCCCGGAATGATCCCCATGACAAATAGCACGCCCGAAGCAATGTATAGTGCCTGATTATTTCCCAGCTGGCCGCGTATTTCTTTGCCCATTTCCTGAGATTCATTTTCACGAGTAACGATAATTGCGGTGGCAACTGAAAGCAGTAGTGAAGGAATTTGAGCGACCAGACCATCACCTATGGTTAAAATAGTGTAGATTTCTATGGCATCTCCAAAAGAAAGGCCGTGTTGGATCATGCCTATAAAGAGCCCGCCAACAATGTTGATAAGCATTATAAAAAGCCCGGCAACCGCGTCGCCTTTCACAAACTTTGACGCACCGTCCATCGACCCGTAGAAATCCGCCTCTGCAGTAATTTCTTCACGGCGCTGGCGAGCCTGGTCTTGGTCTATATATCCTGCATTTAGGTCCGCATCGATAGCCATCTGCTTACCCGGCATAGCATCTAAGGTAAAGCGCGCACTTACTTCTGAAATGCGCCCTGCTCCCGCAGTGACTACTTTGAAGTTGATGATAAGTAAAATAGCGAAGACAACAATACCGACAGCGTAGTTGCCGCCGATAACCACAGCACCAAAGGCTTCAATTACCTTACCCGCAGCATCTCCACCTTCATGACCATAAAGCAATACAACCCGAGTTGATGCAACGTTCAAAGCAAGGCGAAGTACTGTTGCAATCAGCAAAACAAGAGGAAAAATCCCAAAATCTACAGGTTTTTTTGTGAGTACCGCTACCAGTATGATGACCAGAGACAGCGCAATATTAAAACTAAAAAGCACGTCTAATAAAAACGGCGGCATGGGTAAAATAACCATTCCCATGATTGCCAAAAGGACGATGGGCGCGCCTAGACCACTGGTAAAATTTTGCAGCTGATTTTTATCGAATCGCTGAAGATAACCGGATAACTGCATGGTTTGGTGTCTCTCTATCAGAAAATTGACGCTTTATGTAAATCTGAAAGGGAGTTTTCAACTAACGTGCCAGCTTTGTTAGTAAGGCAGTAAAGGTGCCACTCAACGGCTAAAAATAGCGCTGTCGCTATTATGGGTGAAGTAGTTCGGACAATAACGGTGACTATCGACGATATTCAGGCGGAATGGGTAAATCTCGCTTGAGCGGTTTGGGCCGTTTGCCTTTTCCTGCACTGTGCGCCCTCAATTGATACACATGAGCTAGTACCTGCGCTACCGCCATAAATAAGGCGTTGGGAATTTCATCATCCACTTCTGTTGAATAGAATATCGCGCGGGCTAACATAGGCGAAGGAATTAACGGTACATTGTTAGCGGTTGCGATTTTTCTAATATGCATCGCTAGTTCATCCGCACCTTTAGCCACAACCACAGGCGCTCTTAAACCCTTTTCATCATATTTTATGGCGACAGAGAAATGGGTGGGGTTAGTAACAACCACGTCAGCGTGCGGCACTTCCTGCATCATTCGCTTAGTTGCCGCTTGATATTGTAATCGACGAATACGCCCCTTCACCATAGGGTCACCTTCTGCGTTCTTTCTTTCGTCTTTGACCTCTTGTTTAGTCATCTTCATTTCTTTGTTGTGCTTATACATCTGATAAGGCACATCAATAAGCGCAATGGGGATCATGCCGCAAACTAAGATAAGAAATGCCCATTTGAGCATGTCAAGAGCATGAAAGATGTTGCCAGGATAGAGTTCCATATCTAGGTGCAGTGCTTCATCTTCGAAGAACAATAGCGCGCCAATGGCCATGCCGATGATAACCACAACCTTGGCAATAGATTTCAATAGTTCTACCAAGCCATTGGTGCCAAACATGCGCTTAAACCCTTGAATAGGGCTCATTTTTGAACCTTTAGGCGCTGCGCCCTCCCACGTGAAATTATAGCCACCCAGGGCAATAGAGCCGTAAATGCCTGCAATCATCGCAACAACCATGTAAAGCAATACCGCAGGGCCTACCGCAGAAAACGCCTCACCCCAAGCGCCAAACATATGAGTGACATCATAGGTTTCGTCGCGAGAAAGAATAAACATGCGCTGGGTAAGCTTAAAAACAGATTCGGCAATCCAGCCTCCAACGAATAGAAACATGACGGCGCTGGCTATCAGCACCAGCGTGGTGGATAACTCACGGGAACGAGCCAGTTGCCCTTTTTTTCGGGCATCTTCGAGTTTTTTCCCCGTGGGGTCTTCTGTTTTTTCGCTTGAATCTGCCATTTTTACCTACGGACAAATATTCAATAGTTCACACATAAACTGTTCGGCTCTAAACCATTGAGTTTCAAAGTGTGCAGTAAAGTTGTCTAGCGTTATCCAGATAATTAGCAGTCCCATTACCTGAGCAATGGAAAAACCAATGCTGAAAATGTTTAGCTGCGGTGCAGCTTTTGTCATTACACCAAAGGCCAAATTTACAATTAGCAGTGACACGATAGGCGCTAATGAGAGTGTAACAGCCGATATAAACATCCAGCCTCCCCAGTGCGCGATATCGCGGAACTGTTCACCTGTCCACCACGCCTCGCCGATAGGGAATGCCTGAAAGCTCATTACGATCATTTGGATCATAGACAGGTGGCCGTCTAGCGTCCAAAACAAGAGCGTAGCAAGTATCAGATAAAATTGCCCCACCGCAGGTACGTTAATACCGTTGACTGGGTCGACAATGGACGCAAAGCCCAATCCCGTCTGCATGGCAATGATCTGCCCTGCCAGCACGAAGGTGTTGAGCACCATCATAGATATAAAACCGATAGCGATGCCTATCAACAATTGCTGAATAACAATTAAAAAAGTGCCCACATCAACCAGGTTTTCTATCGGTGACGGGGGAACCACAGGCATGATAATCAGTGTGAGCATAATGCCTAACAAGGCTCTCACTTGGGGCGGAATAGACTTAGCACTCAATCCAATCATAGCCACGAATAACCCGCTAATGCGCATAAAGGGCAGCAGCATGTCAGCCAAAAATTGATTGATGGTGGCGAGTTCGACTTCCACTGTATTGACCTTCTATCCCACAACTTGCGGTATCATATCGGCCATTCTAAAAGTAAAGTCCATAAGCTGCTGTACCAGCCAATTGCCTCCCCAACTAAGCGCTAAAAGTGTAACAAGCAAACGAGGTAAGAAGCTCATGGTTTGTTCATTGATACTGGTTGCAGCCTGAAACACTGCTACCACTAGGCCAACAATCAAGCTTGGAACAATAACGGCGCATACCAAAACGATAACCATAAACATGGCTTCTCGCAGTATTTCTACAAAGACTTCTGGTGACATAAGCCCTCCTAGACGCCCATACCGAAACTGGTTGCCAACGTACCGAAAATAAGATTCCAGCCGTCCACAAGCACGAAGAGCATGAGTTTAAATGGCAGGGAAACAATCATTGGCGACAGCATCATCATACCCATCGCCATCAGGATAGAAGCCACAACCAAGTCGATGATGAGAAACGGAATAAACAACATAAAACCAATCTGAAAGGCGGTTTTAAGTTCGCTGGTCACAAACGCTGGAATAAGGATAGTGAGCGGTACTTCGTCGGTGTCGGCATACTTCCCTTCATCGCCTGCAATGCGCACAAAGGTCTCTAAATCTTTCACTCGTGTTTGCGAGAGCATGAAAGCACGCATAGGCCCTTTAGCTTGCTCGAGTGCGTCTAAACTAGTGAGCTGTTCGCTGAGGTAAGGCTGTAGCGCCCGTTCATTAACCTCTTCAAATACTGGCGCCATGATAAACATGGAAAGAAACAAACTCACGCCGATTAAAATTTGGTTTGACGGCGACTGTTGTAATCCAATCGCTTGGCGCAATATCGATAAAACGACGATGATACGCGTGAATGATGTCATCATCATTATGAACGCTGGAATTAAACTTAACGCTGTCATGATAAACAGCGCTTGGAGTGTCATTGAATAATCTTGCGTACCGTCTTGATTGGTTGTGACGGTAACCGCTGAAATACCTTGTTGCGCGAACACCGGCTCTGCAAACATAAGCAGTGGTAGCGCAAAGACAAGCCAAGTAAGCTTACGCATCTTTCGCCCCTTCCTTCGCATCATTCTTTTCTATATTAGGGTTAAGTTTTCCCGCCATCGCCTCAACTAACTTTTGTTTGAAAGCATCTGCGCCGTTTTGCTTTTCGCCACTTGTTCTGCCCAAGCCTTTAACAGATATGTCTAGGTTTTTATCAAGCTTGCTCAAGTGGGAAATGTTATGGCTGGTTATGCCGATAAGGTGCTGCTCATCACCCACCTGTATCACCATTATTTTTTCTTTTGTACCTACAACCATACTAGCTGCCACTTTCATTTGATTGCTACCCATGGCAGTGACATTAAACCGACGCATAACATAAGCCAGCGCGAAAATGACACCAACAACAACTAACAAAGAAAGAAAAATTGACAGTACTGATGTGGGGTTGGTAATGGATTGTGTCGACTGCGCGAAAGCTAGCTGACTAAATAGAAGGGGCAGCATTGCGCAACCCCTTATTTTATAAGAAGTTTTATCTAAGCTTCTTGATTCTCTCAATTTGACTAATAACATCCGTTAATCGAATACCGAATTTGTCGTTGACCACTACTACTTCACCATGAGCAATCAACGTGCCATTAACTAATACATCTAGTGGCTCACCGGCAACACGATCCAGCTCCACCACAGAACCCTGGTTCAACTGTAGCAGATTTCGGATACTTATTTGACTACGACCGACTTCCATCGAAATAGTCACAGGAATATCGAGAATGGTATCTAACTTTTTCTTTTCTTCTTGCGTGATTGGCGCGTCGTCAGTTAGCTCTTCAAGCTCGGCCACCTGCACATCTTCATTATCGCCAGCTTCTTGTTCCGCTTCAGATTCGGCTTGCTCGGCCATCGCCGCAGCCCAATCGTCCATACCGTCTTCACTCATGGGAACTCCCCTTTACCTTACAGGTCTTCTTCGAGTACTTGCAGTTCTGCGTCATTATCAATAATGCGCCCACCGCGGGTTAATAACTGTAGCTCAGACTTCACTGAAGTCGGTCTTGCAATCTTTTCTACGATTTTCAGCGCTAAATTATCTCTGCTTCGACCTAACTTAGCTCTGAATGTGGGTAGATCTTCAATTAATACTGTGATGGTTTCTGGCATTTCCACAGGGATAATATCCCCAGGTTTAAACTCCATCACGTCGCGAAGGGGCACATCAACATCCAGCATATGGGTAGTGAGCGCCACCTTAACATCCATAATTTCGTCGCGAAGGGCTTTACTCCATCGCAAGTCCGTATCTTCCTTGTCGCTTTGAACACCCGCATCAAGCAGTTCGCGAATGGGCTCTAACATTGAGTATGGCAACGATACATGGAAGTCTCCACCACCGCCGTCTAACTCAATGTGGAATGAGCTGATCACTACCACCTCAGTTGGACTCACAATGTTTGCCATCGCAGGGTTCACTTCTGAGTCTAGGTACTCAAACGACACGTCCATAACCGGCGCCCATGCCTCTTTATAATCTTCGAAGATTATTTTCAGCAGCATCTGAATAATTCGACGCTCTGTAGGCGTAAACTCTCGACCTTCAATTTTTGCATGGTATCGACCATCGCCGCCAAAGAAGTTGTCCACCAAAATGAAAACCAAACGGGCTTCCATAGTGATAAGCCCTGTGCCTTTGAGAGGGCGGAAACGCACCATATTCAAGCTGGTCGGAACAAATAACGTATGAATGTATTCGCCGAACTTAATCATTTGAATACCGTTAATCGATACTTCGGCGGAACGACGCATCATATTAAACAGGCTTACCCGCATGTGGCGCGCAAAGCGTTCATTCACAATTTCAAGCGTAGGCATGCGCCCACGCACAATTCTGTCTTGTGAGGAGAAGTCGTACTCGAGCGTAGACGCATCAGAGTCGCTATCGCCGACCTCATCCTCATCTACATCATCTACCCCGTGTAACAGGGCATCGATTTCATCTTGAGATAATAAATCACTCACCGTCTTCTACCTTACAAAGTCATTGCATTACTGCATGACAAAACCAGTAAACAATACGCGTTCGACAACATCGTTACCCGTAATGTCTTTCATTGCTTTTTGCACTTCACTTACTGCCTGCTCGCGAAGCTCAATTTTCCCTGCTTCTGTTACCAGGTCATCCGCATTCGAAATGCTAAAAGCCTGCAACAACGTACCCTCTATGAGAGGAATGTGCGTTTTTGCCAGTTCCTCATTGTCAGAACCGCGCACTAAAAGCTGTACTTTTATTTGAACCAATCTGTCTCTGCCAGAACCGGGTACGTTAAAAACGAAAGGTCGCGGCATGGCCACGTACAATGCGGTTCCCATTTCGGCATTTCCTGCTGCTGGCGCACTCGCTGCTTGTGCGGCAGCAGCATCAGCTTCGGCTAATTGCTCTGCGGCTGGCTCATCACCACCTGCAAACAATAAGAAATAGGCAGCAGCCCCACCTCCAACAAGAACGACGGCTATGATGATAATCAGCATCATCTTGCCTTTCTTTTTACCGCCTTCTTCTACTTGTAACTCTTCATCAGCCATGTGCAACTCATCAGTAATTCTAGGAAAAAACGTATTATCAAGGTTCCGCCAAAAATGGCAATGCCATTATGAGTGAATGCCTTCGTCTATCAAACTCTGCCCGCAATACTTGGCGTACAACATTGAGTCAACGGCCCTTTTATCTTTAAACAAGAATGCTTGGCAACGAAATCCTTTTATCTCGATAGATTCAAATAAATGCATCCACCGGCGGTACGGTCAAACATAGCAGCACTGGTATATTCCCACCATTCAACCTATTGCTAAAAATGCCTAGGTTTAGCTACTTAGGCATAAAAATCGATACCGCCTTTTGCTGCCCGAGTAACTGACTGCTCAATCACGCGTCCATTCTCGATCTCATCTAACTCGTCATTACCGTTACGATTTCCGTCGCTACGTCTATCATTCCGGTTATCTGCAAGTTGCTGGCCATTTTCGTTACCAGACGAATTATCTTTTCTCACCTGGGCGTCACCCAACTCTATGCCCTGCTCAGAGAGCATATCCCGGAGCTTAGGCATCGCCTCAGCTAATGCCTCCTTTGCCTGCTGTGACTGAACGATAAAACTGACGCTCGCCGCGTCACCCGACACATTTACACGAACCTGCATACTGCCAAGCTCAGGTGGGTCTAAACGGATTTCAGCCATGGTATTTCTGGCGTTAACCATCCAGCGGATTTTTTCATTAAGCTGCTGCTGACCTTCAGGCTTATGAATATTGACGGCTTTATCAAAACCCTCAAACTGCTGCTGAGATTTTGACGCTTCAGCTCTAAGCTGGTTGTTCTCATGCATAACAGTGTCAGTTTGCCCAAGCATGCTGGCAAAAGCCTGTTGAGCGCTTGCTTGGGTTTGGTTCATTAGATTAAGAAATTGAGTGGCTTGGCTATCCACTCGAGCCGTCATTGAAGCGATTACATCGTTACTTACTGCAGCCTCTTTCGCTGCATCGGCTATGATAGCTGACAAATCAATGCCAGGCTCTCTGCCTTGCTGCACTTGCTGCTGAAATTCGTTAATGCCAGCGATAATGTTTGCCTTCACACTCTGTTGTTGTGAACCACTTGGCATGCCCGCCACTACGCGTTCAGCAAATGCTTCCGTTGCTTTCTGGGCGCTTTGTGGCGATAGTTCACTGATAGCGGTTAGCAGGTCTTTTGGCATTGCCTCAAAAAGTTCGCCATTGGCTAATTGCCCTTGAGCACCAATCCCGTTAGCGTTGAGACCCACGTCAGATGACCTTGCATTATTGGCGTTCGTCGCGTTAGCACTAACTCCTTCAGTTTTTACTGACACCGTTGCCGCTGTCAATTCAGCGAGCAGAGCTTCCGCTTGTGAAGAGGCCTCCTCTGAAGACATTTCCTGCATTTCTTTAAGTTCATCAGAAAGCAGGCTTAACACGAGGGATTCGTCGGCCAACGCTTTGCCGTCAGCGATCATACTGCTAGCGTTTTCCGACTGTCCATTAATTCCATTAAGTCCATTAAGTCCATTAAGTCCATTAGCGACTTTAGCCTCTTCACTACGGTTTTGTTCAACAACATCAGTGCTTTCGTTTTGCATAAGCTTTGCAATAAGCGATGAAAGTTCGTTTTCACTCTCAGCAGTCGCTTCTGATTTAGCATTAATTTCTGAGAGAAAGTTCGCAAGCTCAGCGTTAGTTTCAGTCGTAAGAGATTCAATAGAGATTTCACCATCACTGCTGCCGTTGTTAAGCTGAGATAGTAAATGTGCCATTATTGAAGGGGCATCGCTGATATTAACATCATCAGGAAGTTTCCAAAGTTTGCCGCTTTCTTTCACAGAAAGGACATTCACTGCCTCATCAGCTACTGCAGAGATTTCATTGTTGGTTTTAGTATTCGATGCATTTTCGGATTGCTCGCTATTGCCAAAACGGTTGGCTACTGTCTCTACATAGGCAACCCAGTCTGGCTCTCCTTCTTCTTTGTTAGGTTTCCCATCTGGTGTGCCAGGAGTAGTGATAACACCCGCTTCGGCGTCTTTTTTACCACCTTCCCCAACAATAAACTGCGCATCGATTACGCTTATTTGCTCTACGCTACCTTGAGTGCCATCAACTGCTAGATATCCATTTTCTTCATCATCGGTGGTGCGCTGCGCTTTTGCTGACTCTGTGTCTACTGCAATCTCACTTGAACCTACTGGAGCGTTTACTTGTTTTGTCGCTGCCTCTGAGTCGGCAGGTATGTCCGTAACATTCTTTTCAACGGGAAGGTCGGTGTGACCTGCATCACGATCTTTACCATTTTTCATCATTTCAATAGATGCTTGAGAGGCCGCGGAGGTGCCGCCTGAACGGCTTGCCACCCGAGATTGGGAGCCCATGGACTCTTTCTCATTTAGAACAAAGTCTGGTTTGCTCGATTTTGCATCTTGATAGAGTCGATTGAACGCCTCGTTATTACTGCTATTGGCGTCTTGTTGCATACCAATCTCAGTTCTCACCGCCTTTGCGGTGTCAGAAGCAGCAAAAGGCAATGCGGCAATGTCTGTTTTTTGTGCGGCAACTTGTTGCATAATGTCCTACCGTCCTACACTTAATTCGACTTCATCAAAGAAGGCATTAATCTCATGTGATTTCATCGTATCAATTGTTATAGTCTCTACAACAAACCAGAATCACAAAACTCCCAACACTCATCTATTTTACAAACACTTAATTTGCTAATAGCGACACATCAACCCTTCCATAGCGCATTATTTATCATAATAATTTCTAGGCACATTGTTCGTTCGCGGTACATGTCACATTTTTCTACTACAAAAAAATCAGAGGCCTAAGACGCTTCGTATATGAGCTCGTTGGATCATTCTTAAAGGGTTTTGCAAGGGGCGAGCCAAACTTACTTAAAGGGAGACTATTTTTTAGAAAGGAGACCGTTTGGCACGAAAAAAGCGCTGAGCGGCAAACTCATCCATCATGGCCTGTTCGGCTTTGGCTTCTTTTTTCTGTTCAGCAATTTTTTTCTTATCTAATAATAGCGTGACAGCTTTAACCTTTTGCTGCTGCTTTAACCACATTTGCTTACGCTGGTCTGCGGCCATTTGCGCACGAGCAATCACTTGCATTTGCTGCTCACACGCTTTATCCAATTTCCCAACAAAAGATAAATGCTGCTGATAATACGTGGCGGTAACACCTGCCTGACCGGTTTGTTGAATACCTTTGACATAGTCGATGCGGTATTGCTCAAGACTGGTTAACTTTTGCTTTTGCTGATTAACGTTTTGCTGAGCCTGTTTAAAATAACGGGCTTCTCTCTGTTCTTTCTCTCGTTCAAATTCGGCTAAACGCTCTAATTGTTTAGACATTGTAGAGCCCATCAGTTAGGGATTTTGAGCACATGCGCATCGCTCGTCGAGCGTGTCTTACTGTAATGCTCATCACCCTTGCCCCAATCCTTTAGCAAGAGCAGCCATGCCTTCTAAGCTTTCGTCGTAAGGTATTACTTGCTTCATTCCTTGCTGCAATAACGCATTAATTGCAGGTTCTGCACGAATAGCTAAATCAATACGCGGGTCTGAGCCTTTAGCGTACGCGCCTATCGCTATGAGATCCTGATTTTGCTTGTAGTTGGAATAAACTTGTCGAATTCGACGAGCCATTAGCTGATGCTCTTCACTGACCACCATCGGCATAACACGACTGATAGACGCTTCAATATCGATAGCAGGATAATGACCACTATCGGCGAGGGTGCGTGACAAGACCACATGTCCATCCAAGATTGCTCTTGCTGCATCAGCAATGGGATCTTGCAAATCATCCCCTTCGGTCAAAACAGTGTAGAACGCCGTTATCGAACCCTGTCGCTCGCTGCCATTGCCCGCGCGCTCAACTAAAGCCGGAAGACGAGCAAACACTGAAGGCGGGTAACCTTTGGTCGCTGGTGGCTCACCGACCGCGAGTGCAATCTCACGCTGGGCCATGGCATAGCGCGTAAGCGAGTCGATAAGTAACAGTACGTTCATGCCCTTATCACGGAAATACTCAGCAATCGTCACCGCGGTTTCGCAACCTTTTAATCGCATTAACGGCGACGTGTCGGCGGGTGCAGCGACCACCACCGCACGCTTGCGCTCTTCTTCGGTAAGTATTTCATGAATAAATTCTTTTACTTCTCGCCCACGTTCACCAACAAGACCAACGACCACCACATCGGCTTCACAGCCTCGGGTCATCATGCCTAATAGCACACTTTTACCCACGCCACTGCCAGCGAAAAGCCCCATGCGCTGGCCAACACCAACCGTATTCAATGCATTTATTGCGCGCACACCAACGTCCATAGGAGTATTAATTGGGCGACGAATGAGCGGGTTCATTGGAGGACGTGTGGTTGGGGCTCTGGCCTCAGCATCAATTTCGCCAAGCCCGTCGAGAGGCTGGCCATTACCGTCTACGACTCGCCCTAATAAGCCCATTCCTACTGGCAAGCCGCTTTGGCGATTTAACGGCATGACGCGACTTCCAGGCACAATGCCCCGGACAGCTTCAGTCGGCATAAGATAGGTAATATCATCACCAAAGCCAACGACTTCAGCCTCTATCTCACCCTCAATGGTTTGAACCAAACACTGACTTCCCACTGGCAACTGACAGCCAACGGCCTCAAGCGTCAAGCCAATACCTCTTACGAGCTTACCGGCAGCAACTACAGGCGGTGAGGTAACCTGCTTGGTTAACGATTCAAAATGATTGTGCCAAGGGCTAGTCATCGGACAGCCCTTGGTTTAATAAAAATTTATCTATGACATCGCGGCAGCGACGTTCGATTGACACATCAACGGCATTTTGAGTGGTAGTGATGTCACATCCACCGCGCTCCATAGCTGGCGCTTCAACAAGGTTCCAGCCTTTATTAGCCACTTCTTCATCGCCAAAATGGGACTTAACCAGCTCAATGTCTTCAGGGTTCATGTGAATCTGATAGCTGGCTTGATTGATAGGCAAGGCTTTGATTCCCTCACTCAACGCTTGAAGAATGACTTGTTGATTGGTACTGACTTCTGTCTTTATTACAGCTTTAGCAAGGGTAACCGCTAGTTTAACGAGCTGGTCACGTGTGGTGTCGTTAGCCTGAGAAAGCGGTTCATGCAATTTTTCAGCAAGCATTTGCCACACTTCTGCCTGCGTAGCCATTTGCTGACGTCCCTCGTCTAATCCCTGCTCCAGTCCCTCTGCATATCCTTGCTCTTTTCCTTCTGATAAACCAGCTTCGAGCCCTTCGCTTTTGCCTTCTTCAAAACCTTTTTCTTTGCCTTCCTGATACCCTTCATCATAAGCAGCTTGTCTGATAGCTTCGATTTCTTCAGCAGTAGGAGGTTTTATTTCCTCCTCGATTTCTGGAGGCTCGTATTTCCAATCTGAACGCTTATTAAGTGCGTTAGTGGGCTCGTTTTCCCTTGTTGAAGTAGGATCTTCTACAAAGGGTAAATCCCATTTTTTGGCCTCGTTAATCTCATTTTCGCTGAAACTTTTGTTACCGGTCATATGTTTACCTAGACGAGATGGCTCAGGGTGTTAGAAGCTATTCCAGTAGTTAACTACAGGAACTCTTCACCACCGCCGCCACCAAGCATAATTTCACCTGAGTCAGAAAGTCGACGGGCAACAGAGAGAATTTCTTTTTGTGCCGTTTCAACTTCACTAATGCGCACTGGGCCAAGCGCTTCCAAATCATCAGCAAGCATTTCAGCGGCGCGTTTAGACATGTTCCGCATAATTTTATCTTTAAGCTCTTCATCGGCGCCTTTAATCGCCTTAAGCAGCGCGTCTTGCTGAACTTCTCGCAGAATCGCTTGAATACCTTTGTCGTCCACATCGACCAAGTTGTCGAATACGAACATAAGGTCCTGAATCTGTTGACTCATTTCTTCGTCCTGCTCGCGAATAGCATCCATGAGCTGACCTTCTATCGCCGTATCGAGATAGTTCATGATGTTCGCCGCTGACTTCAAGCCGCCCATTTTGGCTGCTTGCGTTCCGGCTTGACCTGCAAACTGCTTCTCCATGATCTCGTTGAGCTCTTGTAGCGCCGCTGGCTGAACTTCTTCGAGGTTAGCAATACGCATCAAGAGGTCTAATCTAACTTTCTCCGGGAACTGCGCCAAAATTTCCGCGCTCTGCTCCGGCTCTAAATAAGACAATACGATAGTTTGAATCTGCGGGTGCTCGTTGCGAATTATGCTGGCCACCTGCTTAGAGTCCATCCATTTAAGTGAATCTAGACCTTTAGCGCCGCTACCCATGAGGATTTGGTCGATTAGATTCGCTGCTTTATCTTCACCTAAAGCTGCAGTAAGCGCTCGCTTCACAAAGTCTTGGCTCTGGAAGCCTATCGTGCTGTAATTCTGAATCTCTTCAATAAAGTGTTTGTGAACTGACGTAATTTTGGTTTGCGTCATGTCGTCCACTTTGGCCATTTCAGCACCTAGTTTTTGAACCTGTTTTGGCTCTAGGTGCTTTAAAATTTGTGCCGCGTCTTCTTCAGATAAGCTCAGCAGTAAGATAGCCGCTTTTTCGACACCTTCTAATTTACTGACGTCATACGACGGCTCTGAAACATTGGCAAGTTCTTCAGCCATAATCTTATCTCACTACTCGTCTTGCATTAACCAGCCCTTCACTACTTGGGCTGATAATTCAGGTTCATTAGCCACTAGGGCGCGCACTGCTTTAAGTACATCTTCATCTTTGTGGAGGTCTGGTAACATCAGCGAGCCGTCAGGCGCGAAGCCAACCTGCCCCTCATCGAAGTCTGACGTTAACATGCTAATGGTGTCATCACCTAAATCAAGACCTTCATCAGCATCAAACTCATCGGCCTCGTTAGACTCGTCAGGGTTGATTAGACGACGCAGCATTGGACGAATTACAAAGATGATAAGCACTATTATAACCAAGCCACCAACAACTAGCTTAAGAATTGGCAGAAATCCTGGTTGCTCCCAAAGCGGCACATCCTCAATTTCCCCTGCGTCCATGCGAGTAAACGGAACACTGACGACTTCTAGCGAGTCACCACGGGTGACATCAAAACCAATACCACCTTGTAAAAGTCTGCGAATATTTAAAAGTTCTTCCTGTTTGCGCGGCGTCGGTGTCATAGCGCCGTCTTCACCAGCGACTTGAGTATAGTCGACGGCAACGGACACACTTAGTCTTCTAATAACGCCGGTTTGCTTTTTGGTATGGCTAATTGTGGTATCAAGCTCGTAATTACGTGTTGACTCTTTTGCGGTACGACCTGGCATTGTTTGCTGAGTACCACCGCCTGCGTTCTCGGGAATAGTAGAGTCAAGTGGAGGTTGGTTTGATAGCGCGCCTGGTATGCCACCAACGCCGCCACCCACGCTATTCTCTTCCATTATCATTTCACTTCGAACCGCGGGAAGGTCTGGATTATAACTACGCTGTGTTTGTTCAATGGCGGTAAAGTCCATTGCCACATCGGCTTGAGCGGTATAGTTTCCGATACCAAGAACGGGTATCAAGATGGCGTCAATTTTTTCTAAGTACTCTTGCTCGCGCTGGCGCTCAATTTCATATTCTTTTCTTGCACGAGAACTCAGTGAGTCTTGTGAACCAGAGTTAAGCAAACGGCCGTTGCTGTCGGTGACCGTCACTTTTGAAGGCTCCATGTTTTGCACGGCAGACGCTACGATATCAACAACAGCGTCCACTTCCTCACCAGCAATCACTGCACCGCGCTTCGCCGTTAAAACAACCGTGGCCGACGCTTTCTTTTCTCTGCGCGCAAATACATTTTCTTTTGGCATCGCCAAGAGAACACGTGCTTTTTGAATGCTGGCGATATCTTCGATAGTAGCGGCAATTTGTTGTTCTCGTGCGTGCTTCAGACGCTCCATTTCAACGCGTTGACTGACTCCAAATCCCATATCCTGCATGATGATATCGGTACCAGCATCAGATGTTTTTGTTAACCCTTGGCGGGTCATACCCAAACGAATATTTTGAAATTCATCGCTTTTTACGTAAACAATGTTTCCTTCAAGCTTGTATTCGATTTGGTTTGCGTCCATGTAATCCAGAGTTTCGATAAGCTCCTGGGTTTCCATTTTTGCAAGAGGACGATAATCTGGCTCTTGAGACCAAATAAGAATAAAAATAGCAATGGCCACACAGATAACGAGTACAACGACCAATGCCATTTGACGCATCATGTCAGCACTGCCCAACGTATCCATAAATCCAGATTTATTTTCCGGCTCGTTGTCTACCGTTTGATTTTGATCAGGAACCGTTAGGTTTGTACCTGTTGCTTCAGCCATAACCTACTCCACCTATACCGGCATGTTCATTATTGTTTTATAGGCTTCAAGTACTTTATTACGTACTTGAACGGTCGCTTCAAAGGCAATGCCTGACTTTTCTTTCGTTAGCATTACCTGCGCTAAGCTAAGACTAGGGTCCCCCATTTCAAAGCGTTGTTGTACGTCTTTGGACTCTAGCTGCATACTGTTCACGCCATCTACTGCATTTTTAAGCATGGTCGAGAAATCACTTGCAGAGTTATTGATCTCAGTAAGCGACTGCTGCTGTTGAGGTTCATTAACTTGAAGACGAGTTTGTCCAATCATGTTTTGCATTTCTTGATACAAACTATTGGCTTTAACGTCCATACCTACTCCTAGTGTTTCTTTGATAACCGCCTAATTGATGGCGAAACGCATTATATAGAAGCGATTTTGCAAGGGTCTTGCCAACTTTTAAAACCCATTAAAATCATAAGGATAGAAAGCAAGAAAGGAGAAAAGCCAAATTAATGACGTTGTTTCAAGGAGCGGGAACAAAAAACCGCCGCCTTCTACACAACAGAGGCGACGGAAAGATAGTTAAAAGAACGATGGATGGAGCCGCTAGCCCTTACGCGGGTACTTCAATGCCGTCTTCACGCATTCGAGCAAGCTTATAGCGAAGGGTTCGGGGGCTGATACCTAGCTTTTCAGCCACGTCTTTTCGTTTACCGTTACACGATACAAGTGTATCAAGGATAATTTGATGCTCTTGATAACGAAGCTCAGAGCCTAGTTTGCTGTCTTCAACATGTTCTTGTGCCGCCTCTAACGGTGCGGACATATCTTCATCAATCATAAGATCTGTGGCGTCTATTTCCTTATTTTCACACAAGATTAACGCACGCTGTACAACGTTTTCGAGCTCCCGCACGTTACCTGGCCAAGCATATTGAGACAGCTTATTACGCGCAGCAGCGCTCAAGCGTATTGTGCCTAACCCTTGCGAACTGGCGTGACGCTGGACTAAATGCTCAGCAAGAGGAACAATATCGCCTGGACGTTCACACAATGGTCGCCATTCAATCGGAAATACATTCAAGCGGTAGTATAAGTCCTCTCTGAACTCTCCCGCATCCACCGCCTTTCTTAAGTCTCTGTTGCTCGTGGCAATGACACGCACATTGAGTTTTACGGTTTTGCGGCCACCTAGTCGCTCAACTTCACGCTCTTGTAATACACGAAGGAGTTTAGCTTGCAGCGCCAAATCCATTTCGGTAATTTCATCAAGCAACAGCGTACCGTCTTGGGCTTGCTCAAACTTGCCAGGGCACGCTTGAATAGCTCCGGTAAACGCGCCTTTTTCATAGCCAAACAGTGTAGCCTCAAGCATGTTTTCAGGAATTGCTGCACAGTTAATGGCAACAAAAGGGGCATCATTTCGCGGCGACTGATCATGAATATAGCGAGATAACACTTCTTTACCGGAACCACTAGGCCCCATTACCATCACAGTAGCGTCTGACTTTGCCACCTTACGGGAAAGCTCTAATAGCTTGAGACTTGAAGGGTCAGCTACAATCGGCGTGCGCGATATTATTTTTTGCGCAGGTGCATATCGCCCTACCAAATTAAGAAGCACTTCTGGCGCAAAGGGCTTAGATAGGTAATCGGTCGCACCATCTCTCATAGCCTGAACAGCATCGTCGATAGTGGCGTATGCAGTCATTAGCAACACAGGCATGTTAGGATATTTCGCTTTAATGTTTTTCAAAAGCGTAAGTCCGCTCATATCGCCCATTTGAATATCGCTCACCACCAAATCGACAGCGTGTGATGACAACATTAAAAGCGCCTGCTCTGCACAGTCAGCCTCTACCACATTATAGTTGCCAAGCAACAGCGTATCCAGGAGTGCCTCGCGTAAACCTGCGTCATCTTCAACAATTAAAATAGTAGTTTTAGACATGATTTTCTCCTATGACTTACGCAACGTGAGTCAACGAATTTGACGATTGGGTATGGACTTTAAAAGGTAAAGAAATACTAAAGCAGGCACCGCCCTGAGGCATGTCTAAAACACTAAGTGTACCGTTATGTGCATTCACCACCGATTTTACGACCGCCAAGCCCAAACCCGTACCGTGTGTTTTGGTTGTAAAAAACGGCTCAAATATTTTGTGTTTTAGCGAGTCAGGGACGCCAGGTCCCTTATCAACAATAGCGATATTTAAGCGTTCATTATTCATCGTTGCATTGACAACGATTCGCTCGCCTTTGCCAGTGACCTGACTGGCATTATGAATAAGATTTAAAACCGCGCCTTGAAGTGCAGTGAGATTTCCCGTTAACGTTGCTTCTTGATCAAATCCAGAAAAGAGGAGGGATTGCTGTGCTTGCGTTATCATTGATTGAGCGCTTCCTTCAACTGACGCTAAAAGATCGCTCAAACTAATATTAGTGACCACCTGCTCTTCCCCCGATTTTGCGAAAAGCAGCATGTCGTTAACCTGACTCTCTAACTCTTTAAGTCGATCGCTCAGTTTATTTGCAAATTGTGTTTGCGCCTCTTCCCCTAAGCCTTTACGGGTTAGATTTGAAGCGTAAAGCATGGCAGCAGAAAGTGGAGTGCGTATTTGATGCGCCAGCGACGCAACCATTTTTCCAAGAGAAGATAAGCGCTGCATATGACTGACTCTAGCTTGTAGCTGTCGCGTTTCCGTCAAATCAGTAATTACGATAAGCTGCCCTGGTTCATTTTCAAGCGGCGTAATGGATAGCTTTACACGACGTCCATCGACCAATGAAACTTCATGGCCATCGTCGGCTCTCGGTTTGAAAGAACGTGTAATAATACGACGCCACACTTCCTCTTCTAGCGGCTCACCCAAAAGGGCCTTCGCCTGTTCGTTTGCCTGTCGAACCACGCCTTTGCCATCAAGAACAATTACGCCAGCCGGCATTACTTGAAGTAAATGCTCTAACCTGCTTGCCTGCAAACGCAATGAATCAATATCATCATAACTTGAGCTACAACCCTCGGCACGTGGCATCGCTGCCTCGACACTATCTAGTGCATAAGCTGACGTTGTGTAATCAGTTGAATGTGTGGTGCTGTCAAAAGCCATATAACCCTCGTCAAATTGCAGACGTTGTTCACTATGGCTTGGAGAAAGCAGGAGGCGTGCCAACTTCAAATTGATATATATTTCAAATATATACGAGGATTTTTAGGGGAAAGCGTAACGTCAATTACCTGACATTACGCATCTTCGGTGCGTTGAATATCGTACTTCCGCATTTTCTCAACAAGGGTTGTTCGCCGCATTCCAAGTTTGTCGGCAGCTCGCGCTACGACCCACTCTTGGTTGTCTAGGGCTTGCCGTATAAGGTTCACTTCAAGCTCAGAAAGATACTCTTTGAGATTAACGCCTTCCTCAGGTAATTCAGAAGAAACCAGGCTATTAAAACTTTGATTATTTGACTGGTTGATATCCTCTTCAGACTCTTGTGCAGCCGCTTCAGCAAACAACTCGTTAAATGCCTCACGCTCCAGAATCTCTTCGGGATAATCAGGTTCGTAAACTTGTACATCGCCATACTGATATTTTTCAGGCAAATCAGCGATGTCCACAATTTGTCCGGGATAGAGAATTGTTAGTCGCTCTACTAGATTCGATAGCTCTCTAACGTTACCTGCCCAGTCATGCTCCATGAGAGACGCAATGGCTTGCTCAGTAAAACGCACGGCCTCAACGCCATCGCCCTGAATACGGCTGTTCAACTCTTGTAGCAATAGGGGAATGTCGTCTTTTCTTTGCCTTAAGGCTGGGCTGTCAATTGGGAATACATTAAGGCGATAGTACAAGTCCTCGCGAAACTTATCTTCACTGATCATGGTTTCTAAATTGCGGTGGGTCGCCGCGATTATGCGAACGTTGCACTGCAGAGGCTTGTTTCCCCCTACCCGTTCGTACGTGCGTTCTTGAAGAACACGCAGCAATTTCACCTGCATTTGAAGGGGCATATCGCCAATTTCATCAAGAAATAGCGTACCACCTTCCGCTAATTCGAAGCGCCCTTTTCGCGCGCTGATCGCGCCTGTGAAGGCCCCTTTCTCATGACCAAACAATTCACTTTCTAACAATTCACCAGGAATGGCACCGCAGTTAACAGGTATGAAAGGACCGTCTTTACGCTCTGACAAAAAGTGTACGTTACGGGCAACGACTTCCTTACCCGTACCAGATTCACCTAGGATCAATACTGTGGCATCGGTAGGGGCAACTTGTTCTACTAAGCGGCGAACAATTTGAATTTGCTCGCTTTTGCCGATAAGGCTTCTAAACAATCGCGTTTTTGTACCCGCGGTGCGAGACAAGCTGGGTTTACGTCTAGAATATTCTTGGCAGCGATGAATAGCCTGAGTTAAAACGGGGTACGTTAATGGGGTTGCTATAACGCTAACTAAATTATGAGCCGCTGTCGCTTGACTGTTATTTTCAACCAGTGCAACAAAAGGTATGTGTGGAAACTTCTCAACCAAGTTGCTTACGATGGTTGAAGAGACATGTTCAATAAGAACAGCGTCAGCACCGCTATCTAGCAAATAGCGTTCACATTCACTAAAGCCTCGTGATTGACACGACTCTCCCATGAACGTAACGATAGTTTCTAAGTTTTGAATAAGTTCCTGGTTGTCACTAACCAGCAAAATGTTCTTCATCAATTCCCCGAGGACGCTTTGTTATTATTTACAGTTTAGCGCATTTCTAAATTGTAACGACAAAAGATCGGAGCGCAACCGCTGATTTGGGAAATGTATCAATAAAAAAAGCAGGTTACCCTGCTTCTTTCGATTAATAATAGTGAATTTCGTTAAAAATAACCTAACTTAGTAAAGACAGAACCTGTCCTTCTTGCTGATTAGCCTGCGCTTGAACGGTAAGGGCAGCTTGCCCTAAAACATCGTTAGATGCGCGCTCTGATGCTGCTTGAGCAAAATCTAAGTCTTGGATTCGGCTTCTCGCCTCTGCAGTATTAATGTTCGACTGAGTAAGAGAACGCGCTGCACTTTCAAAGCGATTTTGCGTTGCGCCTAAATCGCCACGGGCGCTGCCCAGTGTTTCGATTGCTGCATCAGTTGCATCTAGTGCATCCTCAATACTTGTTCCCGCCGTTACATCGATCGCGAGCACATCACTTAGCTCTGAAGATATATCTCGCGTGTTCACGCTTATCGATTGCCCAGCACTTGCCCCTGATTGAAAATCAAGTGTACCGTTTTCAGATAATAACGGTTTGCCAGCGAAGTTGGTCTGCTCAATGGTTTGCGAAATATTTTCTTGCAGCTGCGTTATTTCAGATTGAATTGCACGACGATCGCCACTGCTTAACACTCCACTGCCCGACTGTAAGGTAAGCTCACGAATACGGTTAACGTCGTCATTTATGCTTCCGAGGCCGCCTTCTGCGACTTGCGCAAGGGAGATGCCGTCATAAACATTGTTTATTGCCTGACGGCTGCCCTCTACTTCAGAGGTAAGACGATCGATGATTTGCTGGGCTGAAGCATCATCTAGCGCGTTATTAACTTTCTTGCCGCTGGCAAGCTTCTCCATCAAAGACTCTTGTCGCTCTTGCACTTGACTGAGAATAGAAGACGTTGAGCTATTAACTTGCATGATACTTTCCTAAGTTTTATAACCCCTATAGTTTAGCAGAACACTGAATAAAATATAGTCAACCATTTGTATAATGATTAATACCTCTGACGTATAAATTATACGCTCATGTAACTGTTTGACTTGCCGATAAGTTTAGCGTGTACAATTCATTTATTTTCAGAGAATAATATTATGACAACTGTGGTGACCTACGGCACCTTCGACTTATTCCATATTGGGCATGTACGACTTTTAAAGCGATTACATAGCCTCGGTGATAGGCTTGTAGTTGGGTTATCCTCTGACGAATTTAATACCGTAAAAGGTAAAAACGTCGTTATTCCTTATGCTGATAGAAAGGAAATATTGCTTTCTTGCCGTTATGTCGATGACGTATTTGAGGAGAACTGTTGGGAACAGAAACGGGAAGATTTAAAAAGAGAAAACGCTGATATCTTTGCAATGGGTGATGACTGGATTGGAAAGTTCGATGATCTGCAAGATATCGTTAAAGTTGTGTATCTACCACGCACACAAGATGTCTCTACTACTGAACTTAAAACCGTTATCAGTGAAATTCAAAACGAAAAAATTCGCCAACTGAAAAGTCTAATAGAGCATTTAAATGCGTTAATGCAGCGGCTTTGAGTTCGTTATCAGATTTGAGCTAGCCTTTTTTGAACGGAACAAGTAAATGAACGTAGCTATAATCCCCGCAAGGGGCGGAAGCAAACGCATTCCTAAAAAAAATATAAAACCGTTTTGCGGTAAACCTATGGTTGCCCATGCAATAGAAAACGCGTTGGCAAGCCCCTATGTAGACAAAGTAGTGGTTTCAACAGATGATGAATCTATTGCGAACGTAGCAATAGATTATGGTGCTGAGGTGCCATTCATGAGACCTGCAGAATTGGCAGATGATTACACAGGCACTAGTCCCGTAGTTCGCCATGCTCTGAGCACTCTGTTAGAAAAAGGCTGGGATATAAATTATTGCGCCTGCGTTTATGCAACATCGCCTCTTCTGACCACATCATTAATTAATTCTTGCTATGAAATGCTAATGAACGCTGACAATACAGACTACGTCTTTACAGCGGCAAGATTCTCATTTCCAATTCAACGTGCGATATTACAAACCGAAAATGGCGGCGTAAAACCTTTTGACGATTTTGGGATTACTCAGCGCTCACAGGATTTACCACCAGCCTTTCATGATGCAGGACAGTTGTATTGGGGCCATCACAAAACCTGGCTTGATACTACCAAACGTATTTTTGGCGCCAACTCGAAAATGGTAGTAATGCCAGACCACTTAGTGCAAGACATTGATACACCTGAAGATTGGGTTAGAGCTGAACTGCTTTACAAGCTTTTACAGAGCGAAAACGTAAAGTGAGGATTGTTTTTAGGGTCGATGGCACGGCGCAAATAGGGCTGGGCCACGTTATGCGCTGCTTAACCTTGGCCACACAATTACTTCCCATACATAACGTCACATTTCTGTCTTGCGCGCTGCCTTCAACTCTTAAACGACAGATACAGCGTGCTGGAATTACAACATTGACCACACCTTCGCTTCATAATGGCGAACGGGAAAGTAATGCTTCAGCGGTCTTAAATGAAGTAGAACAAGCCTCTCATGCAGCTCACTGTATAGCGCTTCTTGATGACATGAACGATGAGCCTATCGATATACTCATAGTCGACCACTATCAGCTATCGGCTTCGTTTAGTAAAGTAATGCGCAGTCGCTGCAAGCATATTGTTGTCATTGACGATTTAGCAAACCGCCAACACGACTGTGACGTAATTTTAGACCAAAACCTCTTTGAGAACTTTGAATTCCGTTACGATCAGCTTGTCCCTCCTCATTGCCAAAAACTCCTAGGACCCGAGTTCGCTATTTTGAGAAATGAGTTTTACCGCCCACCATCAATGCCTAGAAATGACAGTCATATTCTGGTCTGCTTTGGCGGCAGCGATCCTGGGAATTTAACGGAGCGTGTCGTTGATGTTTTGATTGAATTAAAGTCTTTAACTTTTTCAGCCGATATTGTTGTCGGAGCGGCTTATTCCGGCGTTAATGCGCTTAAAGCAAAGGTTGAATGCCTAACGAACGCAAAGCTTCACGTCGCTTGCACTTACATATCCGAGCTTATGCAAGCCGCCAGTACAATGATTGGCGCCGGAGGTTCGATGCACTGGGAGCGCGCAGCATCGGGGATAGCAGGCATAATTATTACATTGGCTGATAATCAAGTTGAAACGACGCGGTGCTTGCACGAACGGCATTGCTGTTTGTGGCTAGGAGCATGTGATGAGGTCACTAACGAAGATATTAGCAAGGCCGTTGAATTTGCGATAAATTCGCCGCAAGAAATGCGTAAACTAGCAAACAACGCGGCATCTTTAGTGAGCGCAAACAAAAATCCATTTTTTGTAATGGATACTATATTGAACATTGTTACGAGGTAGTCATGAAACCAATCACAATCGGTGATATTCAAATTGGTCCGGGTCTCGCTCCCTTTATCATCGCAGAAATGTCTGGAAATCATGGACAATCATTAGAAAAAGCCTACCGACTCATTGATGCAGCTGCAGAAGCTGGCGCACATGCCATAAAATTGCAAACCTACGCCAGACACGATCACTTTGGATTGTCATGAAGGCGAATTTTTTATTGAAGACCCAAATAGTCTTTGGAAAGGAAACTCTTTGTATAACCTCTACAAAGAGGCGATGACGCCTTGGGAATGGCATAAGGAGCTATTCGACTATGCCAAAGAGAAAGGCCTATTGGCATTTAGCACGCCCTTCGATTTAACCGCTGTCGACTTCCTAGAAACATTGAATTCTCCTTGTTACAAAGTAGCGTCTTTTGAAAATACTGACCACGCTATCCTAGCGGCTGTAGCAAAGACAGGGAAACCCGTTATTGTCTCTACAGGCATGGCTAGCCAGGCAGAAATAGCCGAGTCTGTTGAAGTACTTCGTTCCAATGGGTGTGATGACATCATATTACTTAAGTGCACCAGTAATTACCCAGCAAACCCGGTAGACGCCAACTTAAAGACAATTCCTCATTTGAGCGAACTTTTCGACTGTCACGTTGGACTTTCCGACCATACACCGGGGGTGGGGGTAGCTGTCGCTGCGGTGGCACTTGGCGCAACAGTCATTGAAAAGCATTTTGTTTTAGACAGAAACGGCGGAGAGGTTGACGCAGAATTTTCTCTTGAACCCCATGAAATTAAGCTGCTTGTTGAGGAAACGGCGCGGGCAGCGGTAGCAATTGGCAAGGTGAGTTATGGCGCCACCGAGCGAGAAAAGGCCTCGTTGGTACACCGACGCTCTTTATACATTGCCGAAGATATGAGAGCCGGCGATACATTAAATGCGGAGAATTTACGCTCTGTTCGTCCAGGACTTGGACTGCCTCCCAAATACCTTCCCCTTTTGCTTGGAAAGCAAATCAAGTGCGACGCACCAAAAGGTACCCCTATGAGTTGGGAGCTACTGTGAGATGAGAGCCATTCTGTTCGGTGCAAGTAAGGCCGGAGAAAACTACGCTTCTAATCACCCAGATATAGAAGTCGTGGCATTCACGGATAACGATAGTGCGAAACACGGAACTCGTTTTATGGGTTATCCCATCATTGCACCCGCAGATATAAATACTCACGATGTCGACAGCATAATTATCACCAGTCAGTGGGTTGATCAAATCTATTCCCAGCTTACCGAAGAAATGGGTATTAATGAGTCGAATATCATTGTACCGAGTAAACAGTCGGTAAAAGCTGCCTTGCCTTTCGAAGACAATGAAACGTTAGCCTTTGCCCAGTCCGTAATGCGTACGCTAAATCGATACTTCGTTTCCCACAACATTTCAGCGTGTCTAGATTCTGGAACTTTATTAGGTGCTGTGAGAAATAAAGGGCTCATACCTTGGGATGACGATATAGATTTAGCTCTAGATAAAGACAATTACGAAAGGTTACAGGCATCGCTACCTGAGCTTTATAAATTATTAAACACAAACTATGACGTAAAATGGAATATCGTCATTATCACGGTCAACAACATAGACTGTTGCATCAACCTAGAGTTTAGTAATTTATCACACACCCAATTAGTTCCTTTTGATATAAGTATACAGCGCAGAGACTCGATAAATGGTTTATCTGAACTCTTGTCCTCGGGCGGGCTGTTTTTTGCCCCCGCTACACATTTCGACAGCTACGAGCCAATCGAGTTTTTAGGTGAAACCTTTCTTGCCCCATTCGATGCAGAAGGCTTTCTCACATTTATGTACGGACATTGGCAGACGCCCAAAAAGACGACACAAATTACGGAATACGAAAATAGAAGAGCATCGATGTCAGCACCTAGAACAGGTATAAGCGTGCAAAAACGCACGCTTTGTGAATGAGCGTGATAGCTAAGGTGTCAAATTAACGTGAACGTATTACTTTCAAGCGCTAGCAATAAAGTTCCACTATTAAAAGCGCTTCAATGCGCAGTTAAGCGTATCGATGACAAAGGCATAGTTACGGCGGGAGATTTAAGTAGCCAAGTACTCACACGACACTTTTGCGATGTTTTTTGGCAAATGCCACCCACAAAACAAGAAAACGCAGATGAGATTATTGCCCAGCTCAAGCATCGAAGCATTACTCATGTTCTCCCAAGTAGAGACGGCGAACTGCTTTTTTGGGCAAGGCTAAAAAACGACCTAAAAAGCGCTAACATTCACGTACTTATTTCTAATGAAAGTGCAATTGAGCTTTGTTTAGATAAATTAAGATTCGGCCAATGCAGTATTCCTTTTATCATCCCTTCATTTGAAAGCATCGAAGCGGTGAAAACGGTTGTTCAGGACACTCAGCCATCGCGTTACGTGGTCAAAGAACGTTTTGGTGCGGGTAGTAAAGCGGTTGGTCTTAATTTAAACGAAAACGACGCCGTGCAGCACGCCAAAGGTCTATCCTCCCCTATTTTTCAATTATACCAAGCAGGTCAAGAAGTTAGCGTAGACGCTTGGCTAACAAAAGATCATTTGGTTAAAGCGGCCGTGTGCCGTGTGCGAGACTTAGTTGTTAACGGTGAATCGCAGATTACTTATACTTTACCGAATTGCCCTTTTACAGCACAGGTGACACAGACACTTTCCAACCTAGCCCTGTCTGGCCCCGTTGTATTACAGGGCATCATAATTGATGGAGCGCTTCACATCATTGAGTGTAATTCGCGATTTGGAGGCGCTTCAACTTTAGGTATCAAAGCAGGTGTTGATAGTCTTTATTGGAGCTTGTGCGAGAGTATAGGTGAAGATATCGATTCGTTGCCCGTGGACCTCGCATCCCATAAAATTACGCAGATCAGAGCTGCTACCGACTATTACCTATGATTTATATCTTCGACCTAGATGATACTCTTTATGATGAGCGCCAATATGTAGAGTCTGGTCTTGCAGCCGTTGCCTCATTTGTGGAAAAAAACTGGAATGTTGATAAGCGACGTGGCTTTCAAGAATTAGTTACTCTACTTGATCGAAATGGTCGTGGTCGAATTTTCAATGATTATCTAGCTCACCATGGTATAGCAGTCAATAAGAGAAATGTACGTGCCTGTGTTTCAGCATATCGCTTACACCAACCCACTTTGACTTTGCCCGACAATCACCTAACGTTGCTAGAAAGTTTGCCCAAGCCACTTTACCTCGTAACCGACGGAAATAAAGTGGTACAAAGTAAGAAAGTGGAAGCACTCAACATAGCGCACTACTTTAAGCGCGTATTTGTCACTCACCGCTTTGGAGTGAAACATGCTAAACCTTCTACTTACTGTTTTGAAAAAATCAAACAAGCAGAACAGTGTCAGTGGCACGAAATGGTTTACATTGGTGACAATCCAGCGAAAGACTTCGTTAATTTAAATAAACTTGGAATGCCGACTGTTCGGTTGCTAACTGGTGTTCACAAAAAAGCACCTGCCAAACCAGGATTCGATGCACAGTTCACCATACAAAACCTAGATGAACTCCCAGCCCTCGGGCTTTGAAACGTGTTAGGCCGCATCCCAGCATCTTTAGTAAAATAAAATCAGTGCTTAATCTACCTGCTATTAAACAACACGTTCTACCTGAACACGAAAAAACTACGTCTTTAGGACTAATCCCCCTCACCTAAGCGCATAGATTCTAAAGCTTTATGGCAAAAATGCCGACACGTGATATATTGTGTTCATAACCATAAAAACAGCGAGCAAGCTATGTTCGATGGAAAATCGATTCTCATAACAGGTGGAACGGGTTCATTTGGCCATAAGTACACTGAGACTCTGTTAGCGAGATACAAACCAAAGCGCTTAATAATTTACTCACGCGACGAGCTCAAACAGTTCGAAATGCAGCAAAAATTTCACGCGCCTTGCATGCGATATTTTATTGGCGATGTTCGTGACAGAGAACGTCTTAATCGCGCCATGCAAGGTGTTGACTTTGTTATACATGCAGCAGCTATGAAACAAGTCCCTGCCGCTGAATACAACCCTACCGAATGTATTCGTACGAATATCGATGGTGCCGAAAATGTAATTAACGCCGCCATTGATAATAACGTTGAAAAAGTTATTGCGTTGTCTACAGATAAAGCCGCCAACCCGGTTAATTTATACGGTGCTACCAAATTAGCTTCAGATAAATTGTTCGTTGCAGCCAATAATATTGTTGGAGCCGGTGCATCTCGATTTTCTGTTGTGCGTTACGGCAATGTGGTTGGCTCTCGTGGTTCTGTTGTGCCCTTTTTCAATAAGTTGATAGCGGAAAACAGCGATCATATTCCTGTTACGCACAAAGACATGACCCGTTTTTGGATTACTCTCCAACAGGGCGTCGATTTTGTGCTTAAAAACTTTGAGCGCATGTTAGGTGGTGAGATTTTCGTACCGAAAATCCCATCAATTCGAATTACTGACCTCGCGACTGCAATGGCTCCGGATATTCCAATAAAATATGTAGGCATTCGTCCAGGTGAAAAGCTTCATGAAATGATGTGCCCTGGCGACATGTCTCTGCACACATTTGAATTCGATGATCACTTTGTAATTGCCCCAGCTATTAAGTTTTTCCACCGAAGTAATAACTTTACTAGCAACGCACTTAGCGAACAGGGAAAACTTGTAGAGTCGGGTTTCGAGTACGTTTCAGACACAAACGAACATTTCCTGAGTATTGAGGAGATACAGAAGTTCAATGAGGAAGTACAATAGTGATTCCTTATGGGCGACAGCATCTTGATGAAGAAGATGTAAAAGCCGTTGTCGAAACCTTAACATCAAACTGGTTAACACAAGGCCCTGCAGTTCCTAAATTTGAAGCAGCTCTTGCTGATTACTGTGGCGCCGAATTTGGCGTTGCCGTGAATAGCGCAACTTCGGCACTTCATATTGCCTGTTTAGCGTTAGGTGTTGGCGAGGATGACCTTGTTTGGACGTCACCTAATTCATTCGTAGCATCTTCTAATTGCGCATTGTATTGCGGTGCTTCGGTTGATTTTGTAGATATTGACCTGCAAACAGGCAATATGTGTATGAAAGCGTTAAAGCAGAAGCTTGAGCATGCCCAAAACATCAATACACTGCCTAAGGTGGTTATTCCGGTTCACTTTGCTGGACAGCCATGCGATATGGAGAGCCTCCACGTATTGGCAAAGCAGTTTGGCTTTTATGTTATCGAAGATGCATCACACGCCATTGGTGCTAAATATAAAGGCGCGTTCATAGGCAGCGGACAGTATGCTGACATTTGCGTTTTTAGCTTTCACCCAGTGAAGATAATTACCACTATGGAAGGCGGTATGGCCCTCACAAATAATAGTGAATGGGCAGAGAAAATGCGCATGCTGCGCAGCCATGGCATAACAAACAATCCAGAAATGATGACAGAAGAAAGTCATGGACCTTGGTACTACCAACAAATTTCGTTAGGCTTTAACTATCGTATGACGGATGTAGAGGCCGCGTTAGGACTAAGCCAGCTGGATAAACTTGAAGTATTTCTGGAAAAAAGAAACGCACTAGCAGCACACTACGATAGATTATTTAGCGGATGTGAAACCATAACACCGTTGAAGCAAAACGCTGATGGCTATTCCAGCTATCATCTTTATGTGGTTCGCATAGATTCGCTTACTGATAAACAGCATGCCGACCTTGTGACGAATTTACGTGAACAAGGTATTTTTGCGCACGTGCATTATATTCCTATTCATATGCAGCCCTATTACAAGAACTTAGGCTTTAAGCTTGGCGACTTTCCAAATGCGGAGACTTACTATGAGCAAGCGGTGACATTACCGCTTTTTCCGGAGTTAACATTTGAACAGGTTGAATTTGTTGTGAACATACTTGCTGAAGAGATAAAGCGCTAATTTAAAATCCGGTGTTCAGTCTTGTTTCATGTCAGACTGTGTGGGCCGTATTGATGGCAGCAAACATACTAGCATTTCCTTATTACCGAAATACAATCTAACGCTTTTATCCCCCAATCCATAATCTGCTGCTCTTCAACAATAAAGCCACTTTTTCTACAAATATGACGCATGTCTTCTGCGTTGAACTCGCTACGACAATGAGGATTTTTTCTCCAATTTTTGTCTGCTTTGAAATCTTCGTGTTCTCTAGCGTTTGAATGGTGTAGCACAGCGTAACCACCGATAGATAGGATGCGGGAAAACTCACTTAATATATAATCAACGCTCTTGTAATCGAAATGCACCATCGCATCCCAGCTGTAAATAAAACTCACGCTGCCACTATCTGCCGGGATTTTTTCAGGCTTACTTACGCGGCATTCCACATTTTCTTTCTCGTCAAACCTTGAGGCACAATGGCTGATTGCTTCTTGACTTGTGTCTACACAAATAAGTGACTCACAGTTACCGCTTAACAAGTCAGCAATTCGGCCTTTACCGCAAGCAAAATCCATTACTTGGGATAAATTGAAATTATATTTTTGCATCAAGGGCTCAAGATAGGTCTGAAACTGCACCTCATTATGCCCTTCTGCATCTTTATAATACTCGTTCCAATCGAAAGTATGGGGCTCATATTGCCCCTCTTCCATTACATGGTTAGCATTAAGTTTAACAACTCTGTTTGCGTTGACGCCCAGTTTTTTTAAGTGAAGCTCTATCTCATCGGCAAATTTTAAAGACGCTACAATAATTGGGTACGCTGGTAGCCGAAGCAATGCGTCTTCTCGAACAAATTTAATTGCTCCCTCTTGCTTTGCAGACGTTATTTTTTTGTCCGTAACGTAAATAGTGCCAAAGAACCTCGTTACTTCTAATTGCTGTATGAATAACTGACCGATATCACCAGCACCGTAGATTATAACACCCTCGCTTTTTGGAACATCACCGAATGGAAAAAGATAAAACATATAAATCCCTATATAACAGTTAACGCTTTATGGCGTAATGAGTTCGTAATGTCTTGTTTGTGAGGAAGCGTTGCAACAACTACTGCTTCGACCTGTTCAGTCATCAAATTTTCTGGAGAAACAATGGAAAAGGAAAAGCACTTTCCAGTTAAGTACGTATCAACAACTTGTTTAATAACAATGTGGGGAAGCTTTTGTTCTAGCGCTTTAATAATTCGTCTTCCACGCGCCCCAGCTCCCCAAATGGCAATTTGACTACTGGTAGTAAATGTTTCTTTTAGTTTTTCGAGGATGGCATGGTCTTCACTATCAAGAAACAATGACAACGTATTGTTCTCGAAAGGTATATTTTCAAAAAATCTCCTATATTGCTCTGTGTAAGGGTGTGCTGAAGAAAGATGCCATGGTTTTTCTTGACCAGTAAAATGTACCACCACGGGCGAAGTAACATCTGAATGCATTATTGTGTAAGTTTGCGCGTTAAACTTTGCGTCTAAATAGTGAGCCTGTTCATCAAGCACCTTATTTAAAACATCCTGGTCATTGTATTCCCATTGCTCTCTTGAACTATGAACAGACGTCAGATGTTGAAACGTATCATTTTCTCGCCACTTCGCTAGATCTATAAGCATTACGCCAGCATTAAAATAACTTTTTGAGGAAAGCGCTATTTTTTCCGGCCTGTTTTGAGACGTTAAGGAATGATCCTCGACAACACCAACCGTTTTGCCGTCAAGTGACTCATCCCAAAGTGTCTTTATGTCACCTGTGAAGAGAATATCAGCATCCAGATAAACGACCCTATCTAACTGTGGCAATATTTCAGCAAGTGCATAACGAATGAAAGTAATGCCATTTAAGCGCCCTTGGTAACGTTCACTAAGTTTGCCTTCCGTTATGTTTGCCTTGTAAGCAATAAAATTGATCGTTACCTTTTCACTTTCTAGCATTCTTAGACATCGTTTTACCTCCGAAGATAAATTGCCGACAATATTAAGGGATACACACGAGTCGGTATTTTTAATAAGGCTGGCAAGGCTCACCGCTAAATAAGGCGCAAAATTATCATCGATACAAAAAGCGACATTTATCATTTGTATGACCTCTAAATTAGCAGTAACAAGACGGAGTACGTCAAATTTGTGTTCTACATGTCAAACTACTGGGGAGTAAAAATTTATGTTCCTGATAGACAAACTAAAGCTATAGACAGTAAATAAAGCCTTACTTGTCGCTTCATAAACACATAGTAAACACATAAACTCTAATCGAAAAGAGTTGTATCGGCTCATTGTAATAAAACTATAGAAACCATTTCGTTAAGGGTTACTATAGTTTTGCCGATACAAGACTTAGAGCATTTGGAATGGCGCTGACTATGCGCGAATAACGAGTAATATGACACTTCAAACTTCAAATAGACACGAGCAAGACATACCTTCGGTCTCAATCGAAGACTCATTGGTTGCATATCAAGCTAAAATAAAAAGTGTGATGCAGAAAATTGAAGGCGATGATTATTCCATCAGAGCCGCACTGGAACAATACTTGAGTGCTCAACAAATGCAGTGGGTCTTGAGTGAACAAGCTATCCGAAGGCTAGAAAAGCGATTCGTACTTCGTAGCGACTTAGCGGTAAAAGGAGAGCCGCTTATGAAAAACCTTACTGCTGACCAAGCTATAGTCGTTGGTACTTTTTTACTTGAAGTACTGAACAGTGAATGCGAGAAAAACCAAGACTTAAATTCGCTCAATAGCGCAGTAAGACTTACTGATTACTTACTCTCTTTTCCTATTGTACACATTAGAAATAAGGCGCCACTGAAAAGAGTACTTGGCGACTTGTTGAATATTCTAGAGGCACTGTCTAATGAGCAGTAATACTGACATTGGTTTTATTTCAATGCCTGGAGCTAGAGCTCTAGCTTACATGGACGTGTTTTCTGAGCTAAATAAATTTCCATCATGTATTTTAAAACTGAGTAACCCACACCTGAATAAATCGTTAACGACATTAAAAGGTATTTCTCAGTCTTACATTTCAATGAAAAACGATGAAGAGACATTGTCGAAACATGCAAGCATTCCGTTGTATTCAATCAACGCCAGTGATATCAACGACGATATCGTTTTAGCGCTCATAAGAGAAACAGGGATCAAAACGTGGATTTTTAGTGGTGGAGGTATTGTAAAACCGCATTTTTTTAAAGCTGGCATCCGCTTTTTACATATACACCCAGGTCAATTACCGGAAGTTAGGGGAAGCACTTGCTTCTATTACTCACTGTTATGCGACAATACTTTGGCAGCAACAGCATTTTTTTTAACCGAAGAAATTGACGCCGGCGAGCCTATCTTCTGCCAACATTTCCATATCAACCTACCAAATGAGATCCTCAACGCAACTTATATGGATTATGTCATCGACCCGTGGATTAGAGCACAAACACTAAAACGTGTTTGGCAGTCTTGGCCCAACATATCCGATATTAAAAAAACCAGCAGTAAGCACAAAAGCAAAGCGCCTAGCCCTCGAGCTTGTTATGTCATGCACCCACTTTTAAGAATGATGACAATAAACAAAGTGACCAACCGTTTCGACCCTCTCAGCCCAAAAGGATTATTCATAAATGAGTAATACAGCAAAAGGCCAAGTAATTTGGCTGACAGGTCTTTCTGGCGCAGGCAAGTCGACGATAGCAGAAAAACTTATTACATTATTCAAAGCGCGAAACCTCACTCCTGTGGTCCTTGATGGCGATCAAGTTAGGGCTGCTATTCAAGATCCACATTGGCAATTTGACGAAGCTAGCAGGCTGCGTGGTTCTTATATTTATGCTCGTCTTGCATCGCTTTTCGCTTCTCAAGGCCACTTGGTTATTGTACCAACTATTAGTATGTTCGAAGAAGTAAGGCAATGGAATAGGCTGCATAATGCCGGATATTTCGAAGTGTATTTAAAAACGAGCCAAGATGTAAGGCGTAAGCGCGATCCAAAAAAACTTTATGCGTCACACAATCAAGGAAAAAACGCAAAAATGCCAGGATTGGATCTGAACGTTGAGCTTCCTACGTCTCCTGACCTCACTATCGTTAATGAAGGCGATATTACTACCGCAGATAGTGTCGCAAGACACATATTTGATGCATTCAGCGAGCAATGTTTATGAGTTACTCTGACAATATAGTTACGCTTTCACGTAGCGAGCTTTCGTTAGCTTCCTCTAAGGCAGAAGTGCTAAATAGTTTGTATGGCAGGCTAAAAAGCGCATCAGTACTCCCACTTAATTTTTTTACGTTTGCAGAGTGGAAACGCGGTGGTGATAAACATATTCATGCAGCTAAGCAATTAGGCGCAGAACTAATTGTTCGTTCTAGTTGTTTGAATGAAGACACCGACTGTAGTAGTCAAGCTGGTAAATACACTTCGTTACTACATGTTAAAAACACAACTGAAGCTTTAAGTCACGCAATAAGCAAAGTGTTCGCATCTTATGGCGATGCACAAAATGACGATCAAGTATTTATTCAGCCAATGCTTGATACACCTGACTTTGTTGGTGTTGCCTTTAATAGAGAACCGAATAGTAATGGAAACTACTATGTTATTAGTGCTGATACTACCGGTGATACACAATCGGTTACATCAGGCGCAGATTCAACGATACAGAATTGGTTCATAAGGCACGATGCAAAACCTGAGGAAAAATGGCTAGTTCAAGTGATAGCACTATTTGAAGAACTACACACGCTGTTTGGTACATGCCCTCTGGATATCGAATTTGCCATCAAGAAAAATAAGGTTTTTCTATTACAGGTACGGCCTCTTTTGTTAGCGCTAAAACAAGAAAGCCAAGAATCAAAAAGTAATACTAAACAATACGAGCTAGAGCTTTCCTGTATTGAGAAAAAGCTTAAACGTATGTCTACCCGCCACCCGTACCTTTGTGGCGAGCAAACGCTATTTGGCGTTATGCCAGATTGGAACCCTGCAGAAATTATTGGCGTAAAACCCAAACCACTCGCTCTTTCTCTCTATAAGGAATTAGTTACAGACCGCGTATGGGCGCAACAGCGGTTTAACTATGGTTACAGAAACGTGTACAACCATCCTCTTCTTTTGGTGTTAGGCGGTACGCCTTTCGTTGATATTAGAGCTAGTTTTAACTCTTTTATCCCTAACACCTTGGCAGAACCATTGGCTGAAAAGCTCGTTAATCATTACCTTAATACACTAAAAGCGTCACCGCACCTCCACGACAAAGTCGAGTTCAGCATTGTTTTATCCTGTTTCAATTTCGGACTAAAAGGCCAGCTTGATGAACTTAAGCAGTGCGGATTTAGTCAGTCAGAATGTAATGAAATACAACACGCACTAATTGTACTTACCGATAATGTGATTACCGATAAAAACAGTGTTTTTCATCAAGATATAGAGAAAATAGATGAACTTGAAAAAAGGCAGGATAAAATAATTCAGTCCGACTTGAATAAAATAGACAAAATATATTGGCTAATAGAAGACTGCAAAAACTATGGCACACTTCCATTTGCGGGACTTGCAAGAGCCGGTTTTATTGCCATTCAGCTCCTAAAGTCAATGTGCGAAAGCAAATTAATAACCCAATGCGATTACGATAGCTTCTTACACAGCGTAAAAACCGTTAGTTCTGCATTGCTCGATGATAGCAAAACAATGCAGCGTGACTTACTCATTAAAAAATACGGGCATTTACGACCTGGAACATATGACATTACCTCTAAACGTTATGACGAAGAGCCTGGCAGTTATTTTTCGACAACCAAAGGTTTCAGTGACAAATTAAATAAGTTCGCATTGTCATTAGAACAGCTAAATAACATTAATGAGGCGCTATCACGTAGCAACCTCTCTTGCGACGCCGTTACATTGTTCAACTTTATAAAAAACGCTATTGAAGCGCGTGAATACGGAAAATTTGTTTTCTCTCGAAGTTTAAGTCAAACACTGGTACTTATTGGGCAGCTAGGCAGTCAGGTGGGCTTTAGCCGTGACGACTTAGCATTCGCGGACATCAAAGAAATTTTGCGATTACAGTCAACGAGTCACAGCGCTACGGCAACATTAGCTAGCACAATTACTCTCGGCAAGGAGTATTATGAGATGTGCCAGAAGATAAAATTGCCGGCACTGATTCGACGCCCTTCTGATGCCCAGTTTTATCAAGTGCTTGCCGAAGAACCCAACTTCGTTACTTCTGGCTGCATCACGGCTCCGGTTTGTACCAATATTGATCCAAATTCGGTAGCAGGAAAAATTGTTTTTATTGAGGCTGCTGACCCCGGATTCGACTGGTTGTTTTCTTATGAAATAGCAGGGTTAGTTACACAGTTTGGCGGACTAAATTCACATATGGCTATTCGAGCACAAGAACTCAATGTACCTGCGGTTATAGGTGCAGGAGAGTGGTGGTTTAAGAAATGGAAAAATGCAGAAATGCTAAAAATTGACTGCCAATGTCAAAAGGTTCATATCATTTCATGAACACCATTTTTGTTACTCAGCGTGTAGATATTCTACAAGATCGAAATGAAACGCGAGACAGCTTAGATCAGAAGTGGGTATTGTTACTCATGCACTGTGGACTACTTCCAATTCTGATTCCCAATAATGTGCAAGCAGCAGAAGCACTATATAAGACAATATCACCGTCTGGACTTCTTCTCACTGGCGGCAACTCCTTGGTAACGTATGGAGGAGACGCACCGCTTAGAGATGCTACTGAAAAACGTCTTTTAGACATATTCATTACAGCGCAAAAACCTGTGTTAGGTGTGTGTCGTGGTATGCAAGTTATTCAAGATAAATACGGACAAGCACTAACGCCAATAACCGGACACATTGCTCAAAAGCAGCAAATTAAGCACAAAGGTATTTTACGCACTGTGAATAGTTATCACGAGCTAGGTACACGTAATAACAACACTTTATTAAGAATAGACGCGCAATCTCAAGATGGGGTGATCAAAGCGATATCACACCCGAACGCCCCTGTCGTCGGCATTATGTGGCACCCAGAAAGAGAAGAAGAATTCTGTGAGCATGACATCAAATTTATAAAAGAGTTTTTTAGCCAATGAAAGCAGTCATTCTGGTAGCTGGGCTCGGCAGTCGCCTTCGCCCCTACACAAACGCACTTCCAAAAGCCCTGGTTCCTGTAAACGGCACTCCTTTGCTTGATTATCAACTTTCTTCATTAAGAAAGCGGGGCATCAATAATATTAGCTTAGTGACAGGTTATCTTCCCGATGCATTCGAGCAATATCAATTACCTTGCTTTTACAACGAACAGTACGCAAACAGCAATATGGTTTATTCATTAATGCGAGCACGTGTGCTCTTTGACGGCAAAGAAGATCTATTAGTTTGTTACGGCGACATTGTATATAACCAAGATACCCTTAATCGTATTTTAGATACACAAGGCTCACTGGTTGTTTCGGCAGACTTAGATTGGCTTTCCTTATGGAAGCTTAGGATGGAAGACCCTTTCAGTGATGCTGAATCCTTCGTCATGGAGAAAGATAGTCATAAAATTGTTTCTTTAGGTCAAAGCATTACAACTGATGAAGATGCGCAGGCTCAATATATAGGTTTGTTAAAGGTATCTGCAGCATTTCAAAATGAGTGGCTTACTGCATTTGACCAAATGCCAGCATCAAAGTCTCAAAATTTATATATGACTGATTTTATTCAATCGCTAATAGATAATGGTCATGATGTTACTGCATCTCTTCATAGCGGTGGTTGGTTGGAAGTAGATAGTGTTGAAGATAAAGCCTGCTACGAGTCATCAAAAAAAATAAAAGCGTTCTTAGATAGCATCAAGCCTGGCGATTGACTGCTGGCGTGCTTAAACACGACGAAGATGTTGCTCTGACGATGTAAGACTGATTAAAGACAAAAACGTCTTGTTGCACTCCCTTTATCTCGCACAATAATAAGGGAGTGAACTGCCGTTTTTATGCATTGACATTACTTAACACGTTTGATCCACGCTCCTGGCCAGTGCGTTATATTATCAGTAAGCTCACTTTCATTAAACGGCCATTCAGGCTGAACAATTTCAAAGCGGTCATCTCTTTTCACGAAATCTGCCGCTGCGCGAGTTGGATTATCTGTATCCCAGTTTGCTCCTCCTCTTGGCACGTCACTTAAATCCTGCATTATGCCATCTGTAGCAACAATGTAAGAACCAACAGAAACAAGTTCGGCATAGGCTTCAAGCTCGCTGAGTACGTGTTGATAGGTATGGTTAGAATCAAGTATGACCAGTACTGTCTCATCCTCTTTAACCATGCTCTTAATGTCTGCCACTACCTTTTCGTCGGTAGAGCTACCTTCAACAAGCTCTATTCGATGAAATAGAGGATGGGCTTCTATTGCCGCCCTGTTATGAGGACGAATTTCAATATCTATCCCAATTACACGTCCTTTATCTAAAGCCTGCATTAAACTTGCGTAAAACACTAACGAGCCACCGTGTGCTACACCTGTTTCTACAATTACATCGGGCTGAAGCTGATAAATAACTTCCTGCATGCGTATCATGTCTTCTGGAAGTTGAATTACAGGACGACCAAACCAACTAAAGGTATAGACATACTTTTGGTTCCACCCTACTTTTACCCAATATTTCGAGAGCGCCTCAAATGCTTCTTTCGAATAAAGCGGCAACGTTTTGGTTGCATCACCATCTTGTGTACTTAGTGTCTTTTCTTCTGTATCGATCGTGATTTTCATTTTATATTCCTGCTGCAGGTGATTTATGTGCAGTAACCATTCTCTTTAGCCCAGAGGCTAAATCATATTTAGGTTGCCAACCTATTTCCTTAAGAAGACCATTACGGCCGACAATCGGCAAATTCAGAGTATTTTCGTTAGCTATAGCTTTAATTTCAAATGCATCAAAACCAGTAAACCCTTGTAACATATTTAAAATATCTACAACAGAGTGTCCTATTTCATTACACACATTAAATGTGCCATTATTCCTCGTGGTCAATAAGCACAGCATGGCTTGCGCTATATCATCAATAAAAATGAAATCGCGTTTATCTAATGCATTTACCGAAAATACAGGTTCAGAGCCTTCTAAACAGCGCATTAGAGAGGGTATAAGTTTGGCACTTGGCATACCTGGCCCATAAGCAAAAAAAATTCTTGCCCATCGAAAGCCAACTTCATGTTTTTTAGCCCATGCGCCTGCAATATTATTTAATGAAAGCTTCGCAGTTCCATATAAAGTGTTGGGAGTGCCTTCATTATGAGCTTCACTCAATACTTCTTTTGAGTTCCCATATTCGGCACAGCTTCCGGTACTTACTATGATATTTCCACCTGCTGCATGGAATGCTCTGAACAATGTTAGTGAATAAGCCACCCAATCCATGTTCTCTGGCGCTTCCCAGAATTGATTAGGCTTTACAAACCACGCCAAATGAAGCAGGTGTGTGCACTCTACACTTTTTAGCACCTTGGTTAAGCTTGCTATGGTTTGGCTCGACAAATCAATCGAAATAAAGTTTTCCTCAGCAACGGTTTCTGGGCAAGAACGGCCAATGGCTACGAACGGAATACGTTGTTGAGTAAGCTTTTTTATAACCGCACCACCAATAAAGCCACTCGCACCTGTGACCAATACTTTCATATAACTCTCAATTCAGGTATTGCGGTTATAAATTTGCATGTTTTAGGCACTAGTGGTTTAACCACATCTTTGATTTCATGAGCGATGTTCCACGGTAGAATCAACACATAATCAGGAGAATACTCTTTGAGTCCACTAGGCGGGAGAATAGGAATGTGACTTGCTGGCATAAACTTTCCCTGCTTTGAATCAGCAGCGTCAAAAACTACCGGAATATCTGACACATCAACGCCCGCGTAATTAAGCAGCGTATTTCCCTTAGCCGCTGCACCATATGCAACAATCGTTTTATGACTTGCTTTTGCTTTCTTCAGGAACGCTTTCAAGTCTTGTGAAATTGCATCCACTGAATGCGCAAAATTCTGATAGGTATTATGAAGACCCATACCGAAATGTTGCTCTTCTTCAAGAACGTTGAGGACATTGTGGTTCACTTTTTTAATTTGGCCACTATGCTGAGCCCATACTCTCAAGCTACCTCCATGCGTCGATAACTTCTCTACATTGAAAACCTCTAATCCCGCTGATGCTAAAATATTACTGACAGCGGTAAGAGAGAGGTAAGAAAAGTGCTCATGATATATAGTGTCAAATTGCTTGTATTTGATAAGGTTCAACAAGTGTGGAAACTCTAAACTCACGACCCCAGTCTTAGCGAGCATAGTGGCAATACCACTGACAAAATCGTTAATATCAGGCACATGGGCAAGTACATTATTTCCAATGATGGCATTTGCTTTTGGATAGTCGTTCAATAAACGATAAGCTTGTTCTAATCCAAAAAAGCACTCTTGTATATCAACGCCTTTGCTTCTTGCTATCTCTGCCGCTACAGAAGTAGGCTCAATACCCAAGCATGGAATGCCTTTTCTTACAACATGCTGAAGAAGATAGCCATCGTTAGCGGCAAGCTCAACCACAAAACTTTCAGCATCTAGATTTTGGCTTTCCACAAGTTCATCAACAAAAAGCCTTGCATGCTCTACCCATGTAGATGACGTGGAGGAAAGGTAGGCATAATCGTCAGTGAAAAGTTCATCTGCCCGCGTAAAATCTTCTGTCTGAACCAGCCAACACTTGTCGCAAACTAGAATATTCAGTGGAAATGATACTTCCTTCTCGAAGTCGGATTCACAGCTAAGATACGCATTTGACGGCGGCATTGAGCCTAAGTCGACAAATGGAAGCGATAGTGAATGGTTACAGTGGCGACACTTCACAATGACAAACCCTTAAAATATCCCGGCAATTTAGGCAGCTCGTTATCTCTGACAGATATTTCTGTTATCGGCAGCGGCCATTGAATGTTTAACTTAGGATCGTTTGGATGAACTCCACCTTCATAATTAGGTAAATAATCTGCAGTATGAAGATAAAGGAGTTGAGAGTCGTGCTCAAGAACCTGAAAACCGTGTGCGCACCCAGGAGGGATAATTAACGCGTTGTTTTTAGCAGCGCATAGTACTACTGTTGTATGCTGTAAGAATGTATCTGATGTTTTGCGCAAATCAACCACGACATCAGAAACTATCCCTCTAATACAACGCACGATTTTATATTCTCTTTGTGGCCCTAGTTGATAATGCAAGCCCCTGACGGTTCCTTTTAAAAAGTTCTCAGAATGATTCATTTGTCGAAATGAGAGATTTTCAATGTGTGGACAAAGTTGTTCGGCACAAAACCAGCGACTAAAACTACCTCGCGCATCACCGAGCCTTGGGCTTAGAATCTCTACTACACCCTTGATTGGCTTTTCATCGCATTTTAACTGCACGCCCAAACAACTCCTTTTCTGTGCGCATCTTGCTGATATTGCTTCAATTGCTCTTTAGAAGAGACATGGCCATTAGCATAATAGTTTTGATACCACAGTGCGGTATATCGAGCTGTATCACTAAAATCCCAAACAGGCTGCCAATAGAGTTGTGATTGTGCTTTTTCACAGTTCAATCTAAGCAATGTTGCTTCGTGCAAAGGTTTACCCTGCTGTATATTCCATGTCAATTCGGGCCAAAACGATTTCATGGTGGTCAAAATATCTTCAACGCTGTAATTATCTTGAAGCCGCGGTCCGAAGTTCCACGCGCCTTGCACGCTTTTATCATCTTCAACCATCTTTTGTGCCAAACACAAATATCCAGAGAGTGAGTCAAGCACATGTTGCCAAGGTCTTACCGCCTTTGGATATCGAATATCAAGAGGAGAACCGTTTATCGTTGATTTAACGATGTCAGGAATTAATCGGTCTTTGGCCCAATCCCCACCCCCAATCACGTTACCTGCCCTACAGCTGGCAACAATTGGAGCACCATCAGTGAAAAAGCTTTTGCGAAAGCTTTCTACGACCAATTCACACGCCGCTTTCGATGAACTGTATGGGTCGTACGCCCCTAACGGCTCATTTTCATTAAATGGCGCGCCATTTTCTGGATTGTCATAAACTTTATCGGTAGTAATTACCACAATGCCAAGCAAACTACTCAAACCGCGTGATGCATTAAGTAAGTTAACTGTTCCCATTACATTCGTGGCCCACGTCTGTACAGGTTCATTATAGGAAGCTCTGACAAGGGGCTGTGCAGCTAAATGAAATATGAGGTGCGGTGATACTCTCTCTATCACGCTACTTAACATTTTTTCATCTCTTACATCTGCGTTTACATGGTCAACTTGCAGTTCAAGCAAGCTCCAATGAGAAGGCGTGGTGTCTGGCTCCAAAGAATACCCAGTTACTTCCGCGCCTAATGCCTGTAACCATAGCGTTAGCCAACTCCCCTTAAAGCCAGTAGCACCTGTAATTAGAACGCGCTTACCCGCAAAGCAATTTTTAAACATAATGTTTACCACAGTTTCCACGGCGGATTAGGCTGTTTCCACATAGACTCTAGCTGGTTTTTGTCTCTCAATGTATCCATGGCCTGCCAAAACCCATGATGCCTATAAGCATTTAACTGCCCATTCATTGCTAATTCCATAAGAGGGTTATCTTCGAAGCTATCTTCATCTGACGTTAAGTAATTAAATACTTGTGGCTCAAGTACGAAAAAACCACCGTTTATCCAAGCGCCATCACCAGCCGGTTTTTCTTTGAATCGATTAACCACATCACCTTGAATATCAAGAGCACCATATCTGCCAGGAGGCTGAATTGCCGTAACAGTAGCCGTTTTTCCCGAAGCTCGATGTGCACTGATTGCTTGGGATATATTAATATCCGCAACACCGTCACCGTAGGTAAAACAGAAAGTCTCATCATCAAGATATTCTCGTACGCGCAACAATCGACCGCCAGTCATGCTCGATTCGCCCGTATCCACTAGAGTGACACGCCAAGGCTCAGCATGCTTCTCATGCACTTCCATATTGTTCGAGCGCATATCGAATGTGACGTCAGAAGAGTGAAGAAAATAGTTAGCGAAATACTCTTTGATTACGTAACCTTTGTAGCCAAGACAAATCACAAAGTCATTAATTCCATAATGAGAGTATATTTTCATTATGTGCCACAGTATTGGCTTGCCACCAATTTCTATCATGGGCTTCGGGCGTAGATGTGACTCTTCACTTATTCGAGTACCCAAACCACCCGCCAAGATTACTGCTTTCATTATTAAGCCTTTGTGTATTTTGGTAATTTGTCATTTCTATGACACTGAAGTATATACAAAAATAAAGCAAGCATCAGGCCCATATTGACTCTATTACGCTAAAAAACTTTATACATTCGCTCTGTCGAGATACCTAATTGGCATAAGCTTAAATAGATTTCTTCAGCAAAAGCCAATGAACAAATAATAATAGGAACATCTAATTGAAGTAGCTCATTTGGTTGACTAATAATGTACTCTTCGAACTTACACCCATGTCGTGAAGGTGAAGAGTCGAAAACGCCCACAATGTCATATGTTCCATCTACTCTTTGTTGCATTATAAATTGACTCGCGAGCTCACCAGAACCATACAATACTGCATTTGAAGCAGTACAAAGCTGTTGCCCATTATGACAAGATCTCACCGAGAGTTTTTGAGCGTACAGTGAAGGAATTGTGCGAGCCACATTTTTTCCGAACTGGTTAATAAGCACTTTTTCAGTTTCAAGTAGCGACGTTTCTAGACAGCTACACAACTGCTCGATCATTCCCAAAATAAAAGTGCCCTGTCGAATCATCCAGCTAGCTAGTTTTTCGCTATTGGCATCATTACGCTCTGCAACATTTAAAACAACGTTGAGTGCTTTACGCAAATATAAAAGCGCTAAACCAGGATTCACATCGAATTCTTTCTCTGTTCGTCTTGATAGAGACTCAGCGGCTGTAATTGCGTAGTCCATTTTTTCGGGATATTTTTTCCAGGCAGCAAGCGCAAGCTTATTAAATGGTTGATACGACCTTTGATACTGTTCCAGACACTTGTCGACGGACTCCATAAGGTCTAGCTTATATTCCTGCCATACAGGTAGCCTAACGCCATTTAGAATAAAGTGGAGATTTTCAACGAGATAACCTACTGAGTTACCTGGATTACAGATTACAGTATTATGATATTGCGGTGTATTTTCCTCCTTTGTCCCCTCAATTATCGCGCTCAGTCTTTCCTTCAATTCATCTAAGCTAGAAATAGCTGTTTCTATAGCAGACTTTCCGCCGCTGGGTTTGAAAACCAGCATGGGTTGTCCGGTAACAAGAGGATAAAGGTGTGATTGATATTGCCTGTGGCAGACCATTGCCACACCTCTGCTGTAGTCGCCAATATAAGAAGGTGATTTGCTGAAGGTAAAACGCGGGTTGTTACTGAAGCTCTCAATGACAGATGCAATTTTTGGGTGAGAGAAATCTTCTGGAAAAGGTCTGAAAATAATCTCGTGTTCTGGAAAATGAGTTAACAGAAAAGTAACGGTCGGTGCTATGTGATCAACGACCCAAGTCGCCTCTAAAGCAAGGTTGGAGAGATGGTAAATAATCGCCGTGTTTTTTTTGCTGCACTGCCTGTAAACCTGATAAAACTTATCGAACTTTATTGAGCCAAAAGGAATGACTGTTAAAGCATCACTGCTTGCCTGTCGCAATGCTCTTGGAAAGTAACCTGAGAACGCTTGCTTGTTAACACACGTGACAGGCTGGGCCGAAAGAATATAATCAAACTCTAGACATCCACCGTATTCGTTTAGTGTTTTAGTCAGCTTTACATCGATACCGTGCTGACACCCGATGCGCTTAACATTTGTAGGCCAATTAAAGCTAAGTTCGAAGTTCGATTCTTGTATAAAAACAATATCTAGCGCGTCTAACTGTTGAAAATCTTCCTCGCAACACAAGAGTAACGGAACATCAAGCCAATTACTCTCTATTAGCCACTGTGGGTTACTTTTAACCTCATCAATATCGACAATAGCGAGAACTTCAATTTGCGCATACTCTTTGAGCGAACTGAACAACTCAAACATGTGATTCATTGCAGCATTGCGCTGAACCCAAAAGCCGCATTTAATCTTATTCTCAACGCGTGATAAGTGTTGTTTGTAATAGCAGAGCAAATCTGACATTGCGGTTTTAATATCCGCTGACTTTATTAAGCCAACCTTTTTTAGCAGTCCTGCTACGATTTCATCAGTCAAACGGTCATGATCGGCAACATGCTTTTTATCTTGCATCATAATCCAAGCAATTCTAAAGAGAAATTAGTGTATTTTATGTAGAATTGCATTGCATCATCTAGATGCTGAGGGCTTATGGATACTGGCTTTCGTGGCAGGGCAAGTTGCTTTTCCCAGTGGTAGCGAGCAAGCTCTTCTGGACTTATATCAGGTATATATATATCGCTTTTTGTAAGGCCCGAATGATAAATCTCTCGAGGACTCGGCTGACGGATTTTCTCATTTTTTTCAATAATGCTATCTGTGATAGCTTTCTCTTCGTCCGTGAGCAATGCATAAAAGTCATCCAAAATCTTTTTGAAGTTCGCAGGGTCTTCATCTCCCCATTCAGTGACTTGATCATACTCAATCATTGCCCAGCCCAATGCTGCTGGAATGTTAAGCTTTACTTTGCTCAAATTACCTGTCGAATACATTGCTTTAATGCATGCGTAATCTGATGCAATAAATATGTTATGTCCAAGCCAGAAGCCGGGAACGACAAGTTGCGATATGTACTGCGAGAAGTCAGGCGTTGTTTCTTCTAGAAATTGCTTTGCCGCGGGAAGAGAGACTTTGGTTCTCTCACCATTTGAAATATTCTCTCCCGAGACTACCATCATAAGACTACGCCCCACATCCACACATTTATTGCTAAAATTTAGTGCACAAACCATAGAAGTAAAATCAGGACTCATTGGCACAAATATACGTCCGTAATGTTGTTTTATCTTTTCTACAATTTTTCGGTTAACTGCACCTGAATAAATTTTACCAAAACTAATTTTTTCCTGTGTGGAACGACCAAACAAAGGCTCGATAAAGTCAAATCGTCGCTTTAGCTCTTCAAGTGCACTATAAACAGATGGCATTACCGGCTTTATCAGGGGGTGATAAGTACCCCGCTGACCTTCACCATCTGACATCGCAAAATGCTCATACTGCCAAGATAAAATATCAGGGGTATTAAATTCATCAGCTAATTCCTGCAAAACCGTCGTTGCTCGTGGATGAAAAAGAAATTTTTCATTGATAACAGTGATGTACTGACCTTGTGCTTTTTCAATCGCAAAATCCCAATTGTCAGGCATTGATAAAGGTTCAGTCGGTCTAAAATATTTAAATTTTTTATCTTTGAGGAATGGAGCAACAACGTCTTTACAGGGCTTATTAATGCTATTATCAGAGACAATTACTTCATAATCATCAGTTTGCTGCGCATATAGATATTCAAGGCACTTTTTAAGCAGCTGTGGCCTATCTCTAGTGGGTAATACATAGCTCAGAAAAGGCCTGTCATTCATAATCTTTCCTACTTTTTCAACTTGATAACATGACTCACAGAGGAGGGTAGTTGTGCTGCAATTTCATCAACAAAACTCAATGAGGCAATGACTACCACTGCATTGTCTTTAAAAAGACACTTATCTAGGGTGACCACTTTACAACCCATTATCTCTTTGATAAATAAAGCATTTCTATCTATTATCAATTCGATACTTATTGATGGCTCAAGCTTTTTTAAAAACTTTAAAACGTTGCGTCCCAATTCCCCTCCACCGTAGATGTAAACAGGATTTTCTCGATAAGGATATAACTCCCACCCCAGCATTGCGATTTCATCAGACGAAGATTTCTGCATATGCTGCGTTGACGTTACAAACTCAGAGAGAGCCACTAAAGGTTCGGGGAGAACACTTTCATATAAGGCAAATAGCTGCTGTCGACTCTTATACCGCAACATCTTTTTACTTAAGCTAAATGGTGTATTTCGATACCATAAAAGCGGTAAGGGTATGTTGACGATATTTTTGCCTGTAAATGAAAGCTTCAAGATGAGTTGCCAATCCTCCTCTCCTGCAAACTCTCCACACTGAAAACCCTTGGCTTGTTCAAAAGCAACTTTGCGGTACAGTGCGCTAATGCCTCCTACACAGTTGTATAACAACGCTGATGACCAGTCTTTGGCATCATGGAATTGAATTAGCATGCCTTTTTCGTTTGCGAAATCAGGGATGCCGTCGCCCTCAAAAAAACAAAAAGCAACGGTAACGACATCAGCATTTTCTCTTGATAGCGTGTCGCAGCAGAGGCGAAGTGCGTCTGGTGCGAGAATGTCATCATCATCAAGAAAAAATATATAGTCGCGGTTTGTATTTGCAGCGCCTTTATTTCTTGCGTTGGAGGCTCCAAGGGGAGTTTTACTATCAATGATTTTAATATGTAGATTAGAAAATCGCGGGTCTTTCACCAAATCTGCTAACTGTTCCCTTTCTAGTTGGCTACTCGCATCATTCACAATAACGACTTCAAGTCCGGTACCTTGCTGCGCTACAGACAAAAGAGTTAAAGGTAAATAATCTATGCGATTATGGAAGGGGATGATAACCGAAACATCATCTATATTTATTTGCGAACGTTCATTTTTCAGCTGCGTTCTTTTTCTTTCTTGATGCTTTTCAAGATAACTTAGCAGCAAACCATTTTTGTCGAGAAACCGTTTTGCGTTAGCATAATCCTGCTGAACTGAATGACAACCAAACCAGCGAATATTCCAGTACATACAGCGTTCAACGGTTTGATGCAAAACATTAGCAAAGTACCCAAGTCCAGCGTAACGAGAGAAATATATTGTATCGAAAGATGGATTTTTATAGAGCCATAACGCTATCTCAGAAGGTGCCTTGAGGCTACTATCCCTGTGAGTGAACTGGCCCTGTTCTATAACTAAGAACTCGATATTATCAACTTTTTTAGAGGGTGCCCAAACCAGTCCTTCATCATCAAACAAAATGACTTGCGCGTTATCTAATGAGCTCGCCAAAGACTCAACCTGTTCAAGCTCCTGTTTCCATCCAACTATAAGAATGCTTTTGTTCATCAGTCTTCTCTATACTCGTAACACCAACCCTTCGAAGCCACAGTTTTCAAGTATCACTTGCATTGGCTGTTGATAGCTTAAAGAGCAAATAACAACGGCACTCGCAGCATTGAAACTATTGAGATTTAAAGGCAAAACTTCTATTCCCTTAAATATTTGTCCCGCTTTAAAGGTATCTATGACGATGGGCTTAACATTCATTGCAAGTGATGTTTCGACAGCACGCTCGGCTATATCATTAGCGCCAAATATGTACAGTTCTGTAATTAAAGAGTTGTCCAGAGCAGCAATCTGACTGCACAAATACTCAACCCTCTTGAATTTATGCCTGTTCGAAAAAATAAAGCTCAATGAAGAATTAATATTACTTTGGGCACCTTTGTTTAAACCCAGAGCACTCCTCAATGATTTCAATAGCGTAAACTTTTCTCTTAACTCTATCGCATAACTTTTCTTGTTGTGCCAACGCGTTGTTTGAACATGTTTTCTAAATTTATTCAGAGGGATACAGGTGAAAGCAATGTCATGCGACAACAGTATTCTATTGTAAAGCGCCCAATCTGCGCAGTATTTGAAGTCGCATTCACGGAGGTTCTTTTTCAAAACTGAAGCGTTAAACAATACCGCACTTACGTTGGGTATTACATTGCGATAAGCCATGTAATCTGTAACAAAGTCTCTTCCCTTCATGAAGAAGTCTTGCTTCCACAGCCCATCGTCAGAATAGTGATGAGAGGAGTAGTCATACCTAGCGATAATTTGACTACTTTCATCAATTATTTCGCTGTCGCAGTAAGCCATGCCGACTGAGGGATTGCCCTTTAAAATAGAAAGAAGTGTGGTAATCAATTCTGGCTCAGCTTCGTCATCGCTCTCGGCTATCCAAATAAAATCGCCTTTAGCTAATGAAACCCCTTTTATCCATTGTTTTATAGGTAATCCTGAATTTGAATTGTTGACGTACAAGCCAACAACTTTCTCACAGGCTGAAGCAAATGCGGTAAGCACTTCCTCGCTTTTATCAGGACTACTATCATCTAGCAATATAATTTCAATATTACTATGCGTTTGGTTGATGATAGTGCTGAGTCTTTTCTCAAGGTACTTTTCGTGCCTGTAGTTCGGTACAATCACAGATACCAATGGCGTGCTGTTCATTGTTGCTATTTCAGCGGCCTTGTCAGAAAAATTCATCGCTCATTTCCAAAGCCCCACCACATAATATTATTTTCAATTTGTTGATGTGCTTCACGTTTGCTCACCCCTTCAAGAAACATCGACTCAACCTTTGGCTTGCCAACACATACAACACCTCTATTACCCAATTTATCGACTATGTAGTCATTATATTGAGCGTTATCCTTTGGAATCATAATGTAATTTGGATAATCGATATAGCTGACATGATCCGGGAACATACTTAACACATGTTCTGCATAATCCCTTAAACCATCTGAAACTTCTTTACTTTCACCCACAAAATAAAGCTTTGGCAGAATGACTAGTGCAATCTTTTTCTGAATCCAAGCCTTTACAGTCCAAGATGCTTTATTAATTGAATGATAGAAAATAGTTTCACCATTAAGGTACGCATCAACGTCATATTTAAAGTCAAACACTGGATGATGATATAAAATCGTATTTTGTTTACAGAAGAAATCTGCTAACGCTTTCTGGGATGTATCTTTATCAATTTGTACAACGACATGTGCCCCAGACATACTTTCTTTCGTAGGGTAATTTTTTTCGTCACAGAGTAATGCGGTCTCATTATTGTTAGTGTTGGGCTCGAACCACTGTTTGTCTATTTCAGAAACCGCATCTAAATATTGTTTTATGAATTTATTATCGTTCTCACTCAGATTAGATCCTGCGGTAAATTGTTGGCTTTGTTCTTTTATAAAAATAGCCTCACGCTCTGGCACAAAACTAGAGACGTGATCGAATATGTGATTCCCTTGCAGGATCGCACCTCGAATCATTTCTAGTGTTTCAAGCCATGCTTCCCTTAGCATATTGAGACGTGACACTTTTTCGTATTCTGATTCATCCGAATAAAGCAACTTACTGAATGCAGAATTAGCAAAATTTACCGTACCGTAAAGATAATAGAAAAGAAGTGACCTTCCCTCTTGATATGACGAAAACAACTTCTTTTTAAGTTTTTCTGTGTAGTGCTCTGCATCGTCCGACACTTCAAAAGCATCTTGCGTCATCGCTACAAACTCATTCAATTGTTTTTCTAAGGTTGACTGATCGTAAAAACTATCGTATTCGTGTAAAAAATCGCGTTCTTCCGACAAAGGTTGAAACGCTTCTGTCTTAACTTTTCTCAACACCTCCTCTTTTTCATAGGCAGATGTCACTAACAGGATGTCGTCTACAGGTAATGGTTTCGCGCCAGCAATAAGCGCACCGTCACTTGTGTTAAAACAATCTACTTTAGCTTTTGCAAGCGTGCGCTCAATAATGGCTTTGGAAACTTTAAATTCATACTTGGTGAACACACTTTTCTTGAAGTTTCCTGGCACCACGATATTGGTATTATGCCGTTCTTTATAACTATATTTTTCCTTTCCATGATTGTCATAATAGCCAGACTGCTTTGAATGATGTTTATCTTGTTCTGCAAAACCTAAATCGACTCCGAACAAGTAAAGCTGCTGAAATCCCATCAAGGTAAACAGGTTTATAGCAAAATTGGATACCGTAGGATAAGCAAACTGAAGTTCTTCGTAGTTTTTTTCACCGAGTAACTTTAGTGAAGAAACCGTAGAAGATTCACCTTCTTTAAATGCGATATAAGTATTTCTAAACAACTTACATGTATCTGGATGAATTCCATTACATGACAACAAGTCTACTTGCTTTAAAAAAGCAAAGTCGTTAACCCGGCAGCTCCAATCAAAAGTAGAACGATTTTGTTCGATTTCTGCATGGAAATCTGGAACTATGCCATTTTTATACAACGGCATAAGCGCTGTACCACACGAGACCACGATAGCTTTGTCTTTAAAAGACTTGATAGCATCGATTGTGCTATCTAGTGACGGGCCATTTCCTACGATGAAGACTGCAATATCCTTGTCTGCTAGTGATAGTTTTTTTGCAGGGTCCTTTAAAAGAAGTGGATACTTTCTACCTATGGTTTCTTTTGTATGCGCAATGCCGTAGCGAGCATGATCAAAGTTTTCCCCCATGGCAATAACAACTTGCAACTGCTCACGCAGCTGACTAATGGTATGAACCATCTTGGTGTTATGATAGGTCTGATAAAAGTATGTATTAGCGAGAATGTAGGGACCAACAGAATAAAACTGATTCAGCAAATCTCTAAATAGATTTGAGCCATCATCTCCAACATTAATGTATAAACGTCCGCCTTTCTGGTCGATGCGCTCAAGAATATTTGCCCAGTCTATTAAATAAAGCGATGCATAGAATAGGTCGCGATTAGGCTCACAGACGAAGAGCTTTTCAACATCGTTGTTCTCAAACAACGTTTCTAACTGAGGTCCAATACCAAATAGAATTAGCGACTTTATCTGCTTGGGTAGCTTACTTGTTTTATCTCCCGCGTCTTTTAGAAGTTTCTCTGCCTTTTTAACAAACTGAAAGTGTTGATAATGCTTCAGCTTAACCCCGTTATACCCCAATATTAAGCCATCTTTATTCGGATACTCTTTGAAGTTTTCGAAATTTATACTGGCATCTTCAAATGGTGAATCACTGTACCAATTAGCCAGAGATACTTTGCTAAATATGTTTACTGCACCGCGCGCGTCCTGCATTGGAACCCAATAATTAGGAGTGTAGCATTCAAATTCATTGGCAATATTCGGGACGTAGCGTTTAAAAGCTTCTACATTAAGAGTAAAACGCTCCTCTTTGCTCGCCTCATCAAGTCGCTCCATTGAAACAGGTTTGTTCCAATGCGGCAGGAGACTTTCCTCAGACTTTCTTAGCTGTTTGCTGATACCATCTTTTTGAAAGTTCTCCCAACTAGAAGTAAGTAATGCATTTTCGAGAAGGTTGAACGTATTGTGATTATAATGCCGATAAAAATAAAAACCTGAAATTGGAAAATGAGTTTTCAGTTCCTCTATGTCATTAGACATAGATATACCACTATTTTTTAATTGAAAATAAAGTGCAGTGCCTTTCGACTTGGCCGTTTCTAGTATGACTTTCCAATTTGACGTATAGAGTGAAGCAAAAAAATATTGCTCTTCCGGCTCATAAATAACAAGGTGTTTGATGTTATGGTTTTCAACCAAGGTTCGAATATGAAAGCCTAAGCCCACTCCCATAACAACGAGTAAATTAATATCTTTTGTTAAAGGGGGTTGCGATAAGTACCTGTCATAAATAGGTAAGTAATGTTCATCGTTGGAGTTATAGCTTACATTTCTGTCTAGATCGCAATAGGTACAGTGAAGTAATTTTTCAACATACTGAGCTTGAACTTCCTTCTCGGGTGACAAATCGTAGAATGTACGACCGTTGCTGTAATTGACAATATTAAGTTCGCCATTCCGATTAGTAAAAATGGAAATATCTAGCGTTGCAGCTTGCACAATTTTATCGACTATATTAGGTACATACGCCTTGAATGCCCCGAAATTTCGCCGATAATTTTGTGTAACTCGTTCAGCGAGTTTCTTTTCTAGCTCGCTTTGTTTCTTTTCATCTGGGTCTAAGTGGATTCTAATATCTTTTAGCATTTTTCGACTCCAGCGCCTTAATCAAAGAGCTCTGCCAATTATACGATTTCTAAAATTTTAGTTTTATTTAAGAACGAGACATAATTTTGACGCAACAAGAGGAGTTTACAGGAGGCTCAAGTATAAAAGCTATGTCAAATGAATAAACCAATGCTGTCTAAAGCAAAAATACTTCTATTTGTATTTTTTGACTGCAGCCTTGCCTCTAACAAATTGAATAATCTCTTCTTTTGAAGATTCAAGCAATTTAAAGGCCAACTCCTCGAGGAGGCGATTGACGATCAATTCTTTTTCAGAAAATTGCCGCTTTTCGCTAACAGAAAGTGAGCTTAAGTGGTCTTTTATTAGGCAATCTCGCTCTGCTAACAATGTTCTCAGCATAGCGTAATCAGAGGGTTTTTCTTGGTCCAACAGTAACTGCGCCGCAATGCTTTCGTTTAAGTTTTGCAGCGCTGTTGGCGTTAAAGAGTGGTTAAGGTCTTGTAGTTTCACACAGCTTGTCGTTTCTGACGCTGGGCTTCGTAAGCTTCCTGTTTCGCCTCTTCAGGAATCTGTACCCATGCGTCTCGGATAGGTGTTAATAGGCTAGACACTTCATCTAACATATTCAAGTCGTTGTTAAAATGTGCATCATTCAAGCGCTCAATCATATAGTTATATAGCGCAAACATATTCTCAGCGACTTCACCGCCCACTTCCAAATCAAGAGTGTCACGCAGATGCATTATGATCGCATTCGCTTTTGAAATGAAATCGGCTTTGGCTACCAATTCTTTGCGTTCCATGGCCCCTTTAGCGTATGCAATCCTGTCTAATGCGCCTTGAAGAAGCATAAGTGTAAGTTTATGCGGATCGGCATTAGCAATATCTTGCTTAAGGTTACCTTTGCGATACGCATTTATACCTTTAAGTGACATAAAAACTCCAAATTTATGTTATTTATAGCGACGCTAAAAGCGCGGAACCAGTTTGGTTTAATTGCGCAACGGTTTGGTCGAGGTTTAAATATTTATCTCGAAGGATTTCTTCATAATTTAACATACGCAGTTCGAGAGTCTCACGCTCATCAAATAGATCAT
>Ga0115005_10000094_pt1 | contig 59354 bp, 46 predicted proteins | sample ArcOceMetagenome_FD_87163 | JGI IMG/M metagenome (GOLD analysis project Ga0115005, IMG submission 87163) | Marine eukaryotic phytoplankton communities from Arctic Ocean - Arctic Ocean - Greenland ARC118M Metagenome | ecosystem: Environmental > Aquatic > Marine > Oceanic | place: Arctic Ocean... | reverse complement strand
TGAATTACAGAAAAAAGAAATTATTGGTCAATTAGAAAAAGGACAAGTATTAGAAGGTATTGTTAAAAATATTACTTCTTATGGTGTCTTTGTTGATTTAGGTGGTGTTGATGGATTAGTGCATATTACTGATTTATCTTGGTCAAGAATTAATCATCCAAATGAGGTTGTAGAATTAGATCAAAAATTAAACGTTGTAATTTTAGACTTTGATGATAACAAATCTAGAATTCAATTAGGATTAAAACAATTATCTGCTCATCCTTGGGAAGCTTTAAACTCTGAATTAAAAATTGGAGATAAAGTTACTGGTGAAGTTGTTGTTTTAGCTGATTATGGTGCATTTGTTGAAGTAGAGCAAGGTGTAGAAGGATTGATTCACGTTTCTGAAATGTCTTGGTCAACTCATTTACGTTCTGCACAAGATTTCGTAAAAGTTGGAGATAAAGTAGAGGCTCAAATTTTAACGTTAGACAGAGAAGACCGTAAAATGTCTTTAGGTATCAAACAATTACATCCAGATCCTTGGACAGATATTACAACTAAATATCCAGTTGGTTCAACTCACACAGGTACTGTAAGAAATTACACAAACTTTGGTGTATTTGTTGAGTTAGAAGAAGGTATTGATGGTTTAGTGTACATCTCTGATTTATCTTGGACTAAGAAAATTAAGCATCCATCAGATTTTGTAACTGTTGGTGATAAATTAGAAGTTCAAGTTTTAGAATTAGATGTTGAGAACAGAAAGTTAAACTTAGGTCATAAGCAAACACAAGATAATCCTTGGGATGCGCATGAAGCTACTTATGCAATCGGTTCAACACATGAAGGAGTTGTAAAAGAAAAGAATGATAAGGGAGCAGTTGTAACTTTTGCTGATGGAGTAGAAGGTTTTGCACCAAGTAGATTCTTAGAAAAGGAAGATGGTACTAAATTAGGAAAAGGTGAAACACTTAAGTTTGTAGTTTTAGAATTCTCTAAAGAATACAGAAGAGTTGTTGTATCTCATACCTCTATCTTTAAAGAGCAAGAAAAAAGAAATGTAAAAGTTGCCGTTAAAAAAGCAGCTGAAGCAGAAAAAACTACTTTAGGAGACATAGGTGGTCTTGCAGATTTAAAAAAGAAAATGGAAGCTAGTAGCAAAAAGAAATAATAATTTCTTAACTACTTGTTCTTTCTGCTTAGGCAGGAATCTATAATACTTAAAAAGCCATTGCAATTTGCAATGGCTTTTTTTATTGTACAATTGTTGTGCTAATATTATTTAAGTGTATTAGAATTTAGTAAAAAGATTGCGTTGGCTAAAAAGAGTTTCCCATTATGCCAAAAAGATCTAAATAAAGGATTGTCTACCATATAAACAATACTTCCACTTCCTTTTCGTTCTTCTCCAAACAATAAAGATTCTGGGATGTTTTTAATTGCTTTACTACCTGCATAACCAGAAATATTTTTTGTGTTTTTATCAAAATAAGTAACATTTATACCCTTTTCTAAATATTTATATGACGTTCCACTTAATTTTAAAGAAAAATAATCACTTTTATACCCAAAGGCTAAAGGGTGCGTAACATCAACTTTGCTTTTAAAAATTGCGCCAGTAATACTATTTTTAATACCCTTTCTTTCTTGATCTGCATAAGGTGTTAAATTATATTTGGTAGAATCTTTTTTGCTCTTTTTCTTCTTTAAGGAATATCCCTTTTTGTCAGTAAAACTTTTTAAAGCATTTCCAATGGCAATTAATGTTCCACCAGCACTTACAAAAGTTGATAATTTGTCTAAAGTAGTTTTATTTAAAATATTGCTGTAATATCCTTCAGGAATAATAATAACATCATACTTCGAAAATTTAGTTTTACTAAAATAATTTGAGTTTAAAATAGTAAGTGGATATTTTAATTCCGTTTCAAAAAAATGCCAAATTTCTCCAAAACTCAGAGATGAAGTTCCTTTGCCCGAAAGTAAAGCAATCTTCTGTTTATTAATTGGTTTTACACTAGAAGAACCGAAATCTAATCCAGAATCGACAAAACCTGAAGCAACTGGTTGAATTTTTCTGCGATGATTATTAGCAATTTTATTTAATTTTTCATCAAATTTAGAAGTTTTGTTATCATTTCTTAAAATGATTAAAGTCCCTCTTTCATATGTTTTTCCTTCTAAAGAAAATGCTTTTTCAGAAAAGCGTGGAGTTATATTTTGTTGTAACAAAGCTCCTAAAAAAGTAGCATCCTCTAAACTATTCCATTTAGAAAGGTAAGCATATGCACTTTTATCAATAGTATTGGTATTCTTTTTTATCGGCGTAGTTTGAGAAGATCTCACTTTTTTATTTGATGCAATCGCTTCAACACCATATGCATAAGGTAAAGACCAAGCTGTAATGTCGTACGTTAAAGAATCTACTAATTTGGCCTTAGGTTCAAACAGAACTTTTACCATTTTTCCTTTTGGCTGATTTGTATGAATTACTAAATCACCTTCATAAGTCGTAAATTTCTCCTCTTTTCTTGTATTGAAATTATATCCTTCTACCGTTCCTTTGGTAGCGTATTCGTATTTAATTTCATGTGTATCTAATAAGTTTTTTAAACGATTTGTTTTATCCTCGTTGCCATTTTTCAAAACAAAACTTTGATATTCTAAATTTTTATTATCAAAAAATTTTTTAAATTCTGAATTTATTTTTTTTGCATTTTTTGATGAAATTTCTACGGTTGATAATCCCGTTGTCATATGATGAATTGCTCTATCTCTCAATGTTAAAACCTCTCCTTCATCAGTTTTAACTCCCAAACCAGCTCTGGAATGCCCTGCCTGTTCATAGGTCATTCCAATTGCTCCCATATAAGTAGGATAGGTATCCCCATAACTTGGATAGAGCAAATCAAAACTTTCTTTTGTGAAATATAGCCAACCTTCTTTATCAAAATAATTTGCATGATTTTTTCCTATTTCAGTTTGAAAATCACGTTGCCAATCTGTAATTATTTCGTGAAAAGGTTCGGCAGCGGGTGCAAAATAATAAGGACTATTAATATCTTGTTCATGAAAATCTACATGAATATGTGGCATCCATTTATTGTAAATTTTTATTCTTTGTTGAGATTCAATTTGAGTTGCCCAAGCCCAATCTCTATTCAAATCAAATAAATAATGATTTGGTCTTCCACCAGGCCAAGGTTCGTGATGTTCTTTTGCGTCTTGTGTAATATTAAAAGGCGTACTTTTAACTTGATTAAACCAATTTACATATCTATCTCTTCCATCTGGGTTTGTACAAGGATCTAATATAATTACTGTATTTTCTAACCACGATTTTTTACTGGTAACCAATTCGTAAATAGTTAACATTGATGCTTCTGTACTAGAAGCTTCATTTCCATGAACATTATAACTTAACCAAACAATTGCAGTTTTGTTATCATAATTTCCTTTTATAATTCCAGTTTGAGAAAGGTTAGCTCTTCTAATGTTTTCTAAATTATTAATGTTTTCTTGTGACGAAATATAACTTAAATACAAAGGTCTATGCTCATTTGTTTCTCCATATTTTTCTAGTTTAACGTTGGGCAATATGTTGCTTACATATTTAAAATACTCTACTACTTTATGATGTCTTGTAAAACGACTGCCAATTTCATAACCTAAAAACGCTGAAGGAGATTTTAGGTCTTGGGAAAGAATACTTCCAAAAGTTAGAAAAGAAATTAGTAAAAGTGATTTAATTTTCATGAATTAAGTTTTGATTATTATCAAAAGTAAGGAATAAATTCTACTATGTAAACTTAGTTTTTTTTGACAAGTTAAAAATTTGTTAGATTAAATTTGCCGTAACAAAGTACCATGAAAATTTAGTATTTTTGAAGCATGGCAATAAACAAAAGTGTTTTTAAGGTTAAAGAATCAACCGTCGGTTTTAAGGAGTATTGGAATAATGTATACCTTACTAATAAGAAAGAAAATTTAGGTTGGTATGAAGAAAGATCTGAGCAAACTTTAGTATTGATTAAAGAAACAAAATTGCCTAAAAACGCTACAATTTTAAATGTAGGATCTGGATCTTCAAGTTTAATTGATAATTTATTAGAAGAAGGTTTTTCTAATATTATTGCGAATGATTTATCAAACGAATCTTTAAAATCTTTGAAGAGTAAGTTTGTTAAAAATGATAAGATTAAATTTATTGTTGATGATTTATTGAATCCATCAAAATTAAAGGAATTAAAAAATATTGATTTATGGAATGATAGAGCTGTTTTACATTTCTTTTTAGAAAAAGAGGAAATTGCAGTCTATTTTAATTTGTTAAAGAAGATTTTAAAACCAAAAGGATTTGTTATTATTGCTGTTTTTGAAAAAAATGGAGCTGAAAAATGCTGTGGTTTGCCACTAAAAAGATATGATGTAGAAATGTTAGAAAATGAATTAGGAAATGATTTTGTGCTGAAAAAAAGTTTTAAACATACATTTATAAATCCTTCTGGAGGCAAAAGGCCATATATTTACACATTATTTCAAAGAAAAAATTAGGATGAACATTACACAAATTCCTTTTCAAAAAACAGGTTTTTTTTCAAAAATGATGCATCATTATTTAGAGAAAAATGAAAACATAAAACCATTTTATAACAACTTTCCTGATATTTCTGGGTTTTATAAGCAAATTGAAGAAAAACAAAAATCACACAGCTTACAAACAAGATTAACGTTGGTTGATGCTTTAAAAAAGCAATACAAACCTTTTACAACTTCAGAAAAAACAATTGAAAATATTGACTTGTTAAAACAACAAAACACGTTTACAATTGCAACTGGTCATCAATTAAATTTGTTTACGGGACCTTTATATTTTCTTTATAAAATTATTACCACCATTAATTTATGTGAAGAATTATCAGAGAAATTCCCTAAACAAAATTTTGTTCCTATTTATTGGATGGCAACAGAAGATCATGATTTTGTTGAAATTAATAATTTTAATTTTAATGGAAAAAAAGTAACTTGGAATCGCGAAGATGGAGGCGCAGTTGGTCGTTTTTCTACGGATGGTCTAGAAGAAGTTTTTGAAGTTTTCTCCAATCATTTAGGGAAATCTAAAAACGCAAAATATTTAAAGAAATTATTTTTTGAAGCCTATCTAAAACATTTCAATTTAGCAGATGCAACACGTTTTATTGCAAATACTTTATTTGGTGATTTTGGTTTAGTAATTATTGATGGAGATGACACCAAATTAAAACAGTTGTTTAATCCTTTTATAAAAGAAGAGTTAGAAAATAACACTTCTTTTAATGAAGTATCTAAAACAATTCTTAGACTTGAGAAAAATTACAAAATTCAAGTAAACCCGAGAGAAATTAACTTGTTTTATCTAGGAGATGGTTTTAGAGAACGTATTATTTTTGAAGATAACTCATACAAAGTGATCAATACCGATATTATTTTTTCTAAAGCTGAAATTTTAGCAGAAGTTGATAAAAATCCAAAAGCATTTTCGCCAAATGTAATTATGAGACCTTTATATCAAGAAGTAATTTTACCAAACCTCTGTTATATTGGAGGAGGAGGAGAAATGGCATATTGGTTTGAGTTAAAATCATATTTTGAGAAAGTAGATATTCCTTTCCCTATCTTGTTGTTGCGTAATTCGGTGCAAGTTGTTTCTGAAAAACAATCAAAAAAATTGGAGAAGCTAAATATTTCATTTGATGAGATGTTTTTAAATCAATATGATTTATTATCTAAAAAGGTCATAGAAAATTCGGAAATTAAAATTGATTTTAGTAAAAAAATTCAATTTTTACAAAATCAGTTTTTAGAACTAAAGAATGTTGCCGAAAAAACGGATGTTTCTTTCGTAAATGCCGTAAATGCTCAAGAAAGAAAACAAATTAAAGGTTTACAAAATCTTGAAAAGCGTTTATTAAAGGCAGAAAAAAGAAGGCAACTAGATGTAGTTGATAGAATTACGGTACTTCAGAATGAACTTTTACCAAACCAGAGTTTAGAAGAACGTCAACGTAATTTTTCTGAATATTATTTAGAGTATGGTTCATCATTTTTAGAAGCTATAAAAGGTGCTTTAAAACCTTTGCAATTAGAGTTTACAGTAATAGAATTATAATGAAAGAAAAAGGCTTACATCCAAAGAATAAGTTTAATAAAGGGTATGATTTTGATGCACTAATTATTAAAAATCCGTTATTGAAGGAATTTGTGTTAGAAAATAAATTTGGTTCTATTACTATTGATTTTTCAAATCCAATTGCTGTAAAAGAACTTAATAAAGCATTATTATTTTCTTATGATAAAGTTAACCTATGGAATTTTTCTGATGAAAATTTATGCCCGCCAATTCCTGGTCGTTTAGATTATATTCTTCATTTATCAGATTTGCTTTCAGCAGAAAAAGATATAAAAATTTTAGATATAGGTACTGGTGCAACTTGCATTTACCCTTTACTGGGTGTTGCCGAATTTAACTGGAACTTTACAGCTACCGATATTGATTTAGAATCTTTAGATGCTGCACAAGATATTATTGATGATAATAATTTAGATGCTAATATTCAGCTTCGCCAGCAATTTGATGAGCAACAAATTTTAAAAGGTATTTTAGAAGAGGATGATTCTTTTTCTGCGACTATGTGTAATCCTCCTTTTTATAAGTCAGCAGAGGAGGCGCGAGGCGCAAATAGAAGAAAAACCAGAAATTTAGGTAATAGTGCTGTTAGAAATTTCTCTGGGAACAATAATGAATTATGGTATGAAGGCGGAGAAAAGGCATTTTTACATAATTATTTATATGAAAGCTCTTTGTTTTCTGAGAAGAGTATATGGTTTACAAGTTTGGTTTCTAAAAAAGAAAATGTGGAAAGTTTACAGGCTTCATCTAAGAAATTAGGAGTGCAAGAATTTAAGGTAATTAATATGAATCAAGGAAATAAAGTGACTAGAATTGTTTGTTGGAGGTTTTAGTGCCGACTTTAATCCCCTTTATTAAATTTTTTATTTTTGGGGATTTTTGTGACCAGTTAAATTTCATTTAGTTAAAAACCACGTCTTCTATTTTATGCTTTTTACATATAAAATGTAAAATTGTATAGACCAACATATGCACAAAGACTAAACAAATAAAAGCATATAAAGGGACTCCTAATACTTGAAAAGGCCAATAATAGGTCCATACTCCTAAATAAATAGTAATGATTTCACCAAAAGCAGGTAGTATTAGTGCTAAGATAATGGCTAGAATTATTTTGTTTTTTTGTGTTTGATTTGACAAATGAGGAATTAAATTTCTTTCTAATTTATACAAATAATGAAAAGCAAGCATCCATGCAAAAGGTAGCCACAAAGGCAATTTTCTGGTAACTTCATGGTATTCCCAATAACCATTTGTTACTCCCCAAGTTTCGCCAACAATACCTCCAAAACCGGTAAGTAACATTCCAACTAAAAGGAGCCAATTCTTGTGCTTTTCGGGCTTTATAATTTCTTTATAAGTATTATGAATTATTTTTAGCATTAGAATGCCAGCAATTATAGTATCATATTTTTTTAAGACTCCAATAAAAACTCCTGCGATTGTAAGTTTTAAAAGTGCTTTTAAGATTTGTTTAGAAAATTCCTTTTTATTCGTAATCATATAGGTATTTATCGAGGCTAGAAATATTATTTTTATTTAAATAAAAACCCGAAGCGATCAACTTCGGGTTTATTTTACTTTTTATAGAAGCTATCTTGTCTTTGCAAGAACAATATAAGGCTATAAATGAATTACTTCATCATATGCGTCTGCAACGGCTTCCATGACAGCTTCGCTCATTGTGGGGTGTGGATGAATTGTCTTTAACACTTCATGTCCAGTTGTTTCTAATTTACGCCCTAAAACTGCTTCGGCAATCATATCTGTAACTCCAGCTCCAATCATATGACAACCTAACCATTCACCGTATTTTGCATCAAATATTACTTTTACGAAACCATCAGGAGTTCCTGCTGCTTTGGCTTTTCCAGATGCTGAAAAGGGAAATTTACCCACTTTTAATTCGTAGCCAGCTTCCTTTGCTTTTGCTTCTGTCATACCAACAGAGGCAATTTCTGGAGTTGCATAGGTACAACCGGGAACGTTACCATAATCAATTGGCTCTGTATGTAAACCTGCAAGTTTCTCGACACAAGTAATTCCTTCTGCAGAGGCAACGTGTGCTAGAGCTTGTCCAGGAACCACATCTCCAATTGCGTAATAACCAGGAATATTAGTTTGGTAAAAATCATTTACTAAGATTTTGTCTCTGTCAACAATAATTCCAACATCTTCTAAACCAATATTTTCGATATTTGATTTAATTCCTACAGCCGATAATAAAATATCCGCTTTTAAAGTTTCTTCTCCTTTTTTCGTTTTTACTGTCGCAATAACACCATCACCAGAGGTGTCCACAGATTCCACAGAAGAATTCGTCATTACTTTAATTCCAGCTTTTTTTATAGAACGCTCAAATTGTTTTGAAATATCAATATCTTCTACAGGAACTAAGTTTGGCATATATTCTACGATAGTTACATCCGTTCCCATGGTGTTATAGAAGTGTGCAAATTCAACGCCAATTGCTCCAGAACCTACAACAATCATAGATTTTGGTTGACTCGGTAATGTCATTGCTTTTCTGTATTCAATTACTTTTACCCCATCTTGCGGTAAGTTTGGTAATTCCCTTGAACGAGATCCTGTTGCAATAATAATAGTGTTCGCGGCATATTCAGTTACTTTTCCATCTTCTGCAGTAACATCTACTTTTTTGCCTGTTTTAATTTTTCCAAAACCGTTAATAATATCGATTTTGTTTTTCTTCATTAAGAAAGCAACACCTTTGCTCATGCCATCTGCAACGCCACGGCTTCTTTTAATTACTGCATCAAAATCTTTGTCAATTGCTTCAGCTTTTAAGCCATAATCATCGACATGTTTTAAATAATCATAAACCTGTGCAGATTTTAATAAGGCTTTTGTAGGAATACATCCCCAGTTTAGGCAAATTCCACCTAAATTTTCTTTTTCTACAATGGCAACTTTAAAGCCTAATTGAGAAGCTCTAATTCCTGTTACGTATCCTCCAGGTCCACTTCCAATGATAATGATGTCGTATTTCATAATTGTATTTTTTTTATCTTTTATTTCTTTATCTTAAGCTCGCGAGTAAGTTTTCTCTTTTTAGTTTTCAATCGAAATTTTCTAAAACTGCTAACTAAAAGGATATCACTTCAATTACTCACGTAATTTACTAACTTTTGTTTTTACTACCAACTATTTTACATTCTCTCGGGAACATTGATTCCTAATAACAAAAATGCCGATTTTATAGTATCTGCAACTTTGTTTGCTAGTTGAACTCTAAATATTTTTTTATCTTGGTTTTCTTCTCCTAATATTGATACATTTTGATAAAAAGAATTGAACTCCTTTACCAAGTCATACGTGTAATTAGCAATAATGGCTGGTGAATAATTTGCAGCTGCTTGTTGTATGGTTTCAGGATATAATTCTAATTGTTTTAATAATTCCTTTTCCTTTTCGTGCAGTTCAATCGTTACAGGTTTTGAATAATCAAAATCTGCTTTTCTAACAATAGATTGAATTCTAGCATACGTATACTGAATAAAAGGTCCCGTATTTCCTTGAAAATCTACCGAAGATTTTGGGTCGAACAAGATTCTCTTTTTAGGATCTACTTTTAAAATAAAATATTTTAAGGCACCTAAACCTATCGTTTTATATAATTCGGTTTTCTCTTCTTCAGAATAACCTTCTAATTTCCCTAATTCTTCAGATATTGTTTTAGCTGTATCTGTCATTTCTAACATTAATTCATCAGCATCTACAACTGTTCCTTCTCTCGATTTCATTTTTCCCGAAGGTAAATCTACCATTCCGTAACTTAAATGATGTAATTGTTTAGACCAATCAAATCCAAGTTTTTTCAAAATTAAAAACAATACTTGAAAATGATAATCTTGCTCATTACCAACGGTATAAACCATTCCGCCAACATCTGGAAAATCTTTTACACGCTGAATTGCAGTACCAATGTCTTGTGTCATGTAAACCGCTGTGCCGTCTGAACGTAAAACAATTTTCTCATCTAAACCATCATCCGTTAAATCACACCAAACAGAACCGTCTTCTTTTTTATAGAAAACACCTTTCTCTAATCCTTGTGCAACCACATCTTTTCCTAATAAATAGGTATTACTTTCATAATATAAAGTATCAAAATTAACACCCATATTTCTGTAAGTTACCTCAAACCCGCTATACACCCAAGAGTTCATTTCTTTCCAAAGAGAAACAACTTGTTCATCTCCAGCTTCCCATTTTAGTAGCATTTGTTGTGCTTCTAATAAAAGGGGCGCTTCTTTTTTAGCTTCTTCTTCCGTTATTCCTTCCACAACTAAGTTGCCTATTTCTTTCTTATACTCTTGGTCAAATTTAACATAGTAATTTCCAACTAATTTATCACCTTTTAAACCTGATGATGTTGGTGTTTCTCCGTTACCGAATTTTTCCCAAGCCAACATGGATTTACAGATATGAATTCCTCGGTCGTTGATAATCTGCGTTTTATACACCTTTTTACCTGCAGCTTTTATAATTTCTGCAACAGAGTATCCTAATAAATTATTACGAACATGTCCTAAGTGTAAAGGTTTGTTGGTGTTTGGTGATGAATATTCTACCATCATCGCTTTTTCATCTGCGTTTGGTGAAACAAAACCATAAGATGAATCTGAATAGATTGAATTGAAGAAGTTTGTGTAGAAACCGTCATTAATTACTAAATTTAAAAAACCTTTAACAACATTGTAATTTGTGATTTCAGGAACATTTTCTACAACATATTTTCCTAAATCCTCTCCGATTTGAACAGGGTTGCCTTTTTTGAAGCGCAATAAAGGAAATACAACGAGGGTAATGTCACCTTCGAATTCTTTTCTTGTTGCTTGAAATTCTACGGATGGAATTTCTATATTGTATAAAGCTAAAAAACCTTCTTTTACTTTAGTTTCTATGATGTTTTTGATGCTCATTTAGTCTTAAAAATTGAAATGCAAAATTACATATTTTTATTTGTTTTTTTGAATGATTTTTGGTCAAGAATAATTGTAGTTTTGTAGGATGGAAAAACGCTTAGAACAACTCCCGAAATTAGCCGAAGAAGCAAAAAAAGAAAATAAAAAATATTTTATAAATCTAAAGAAAAGAACACCTAAAAATTTAGATTATGTAATGCAAGAATTACACGATGCTGAGTTTGCGAAAACTGATTGTCTAGATTGTGGAAACTGCTGCAAAACATCAAGTCCGATCTTTATTGATAAAGATATTGCGCGTATTTCCAAACACTTGAAAATGAAAGTTGCTGATTTCACAAGTACCTATTTAGAGAGAGATTCAGACGATTTTATGGTCTTGAAAACGGCGCCTTGTTCTTTTTTAGACCTTACAGATAATAGTTGTACTATTTATGATGTGCGACCAAAAGCTTGCGCAGAATACCCGCATACAAATAGACGTAAATTTATACAAATTACAGATCTGACCATTGAAAACACAACTATTTGTCCAGCGACCTATAATATTGTGGAGGCTTTAAAAAAACGTTTGCCTTATGAGTATAATGTGAAAAAAATCCGAAAGTAATCTCATCTATAAATTAAGTACTTATTTCTGATTTTTTTAAAGACGGTTAAATCTTCCTCCCAAGTTTTTTTAATTTCTTCTTCAGAGAAAGATTTTTCAATTTGTTGTTGTAATTTTTCTGTTCCTGCTAACTTAGTAAAGAAATTGTTAAAGAATTCCTTAGAGGAATTTTGGTTATAAGCTTTTAGTAACCAACTTAAATTTAGTTGATTTAAGTTTTTAGCTCTTTGTAAATTTTCACCAAAACAAAGTTTATTTTTATGCTTTGGATACTTTGCACCGTCATTTTGTTTTGGTGTATATGAAAATTCACTCTTTGTTAAAAATGGAGAACCATAGATTTGGAATTGCATTTCAGTTCCTCTTCCTGCAGAGACATTAGTTCCTTCAAAGAAACATAGGCTAGGATACAAGTTTATACTTTTATCATTAGGTAAATTTGGAGAGGGCTTTACGGGTAAACTATATCTTGTTTTGTGATTGTAGTTCTCTAAAGGAATAACAGTTAAATTACAATGGATTCCATTTTTCAACCACTTTTCGCCATTAATCATTTTTCCATATTCGCCAATTGTCATACCATAAACTACAGGTACTTTATGCATACCCACAAAACTTTTATGTTTCAATTCTAAAACAGGGCCATCAATATAATACCCATTTGGGTTTGGTCTATCTAAGATTATAACGGGAATTCCAGCTTCGGCACAAGCTTCCATTACATAATGTAAAGAAGAAATGTAAGTGTAAAAACGAGCTCCAACATCTTGAATATCAAAAACTATAATATCAATATTTTTTAATTGTTCAGCAGAAGGTTTTTTGTTTTTTCCATACAAGGACACAATTGGCAAACCTGTTTTAGTATCAAATCCGTCTTTAATGGTTTCGCCTGCATCTGCTTTTCCACGAAAACCATGTTCTGGAGCAAATACTTTTTTAATTTTTATTCCCAAAGAAAGTAAGCTATCAATTAAGTTAACAAACTCTTTTTTCTCTTTTATTTTTTCTAAAATAGAGGTTTGGTTTCCAACAACTGCAACATTCTTTCCTTTTAAAAGTGCAAGATATAAACTTGTTCTTTCTGCGCCAGTTTTTAAAATTACTGATTTCTTAACTTCAGTTTTAATCGCTTCCTTAGGTTTTTGTGCACAAGAAATCAGCTGATAATTCAGTAACAGAAACAATAATAAATATGTACTTTTGAAAGGTTTAAAAATAATCATCAATTTGAATTACGAGTTATTTATTGCAAAACGCATTATTGCTGGCAAAAAGTATAAAAATAGTATTTCATCGCCAATAATAAAAATTGCAATCACAGCAATTGCGTTGGGAATTATTATTATGCTAATTGCTGTCGCAACGGGTAGGGGTTTACAATATAAAATTCGTGATAAGATGGCAGGTTTTAAAGGGCATATTCAGATTATGAATTATGACGCTAATAATTCTGATGTTTCTACAAGAGCTATAAAAAAAAATCAAGATTTTTATCCTACTTTTAAAAATTTAGAAGGAATAAAAAACGTACAAGTTTTTGCAAATAAAGCGGGTATTTTAAGAACCAAAACCGATTTCGAAGGCATTATTTTTAAAGGAGTTTCTACAGATTATGATTGGTCTTTTTTTACTGAATACTTGGTTGAAGGCAGAGTTCCCGATTTTAATCAACGAAGAACTAGAGAAGTTTTGCTGTCACAAACAATTATCGATCGTTTGCAATTAAAGTTGAACGATACAATTTTGGCTACTTTTATAAAGACGGTAAACAGTAAATTACCCTCTAATAAAAAATATATAGTTACTGGAATATACAATACAGGCTTTTTACAGTTCGATAAAAGTATGATGATTGGCGATATTAGAGAGGTCCAAAAATTAAATAAGTGGACAGAAAATGAAGTTGGTGGTTTTGAGGTTTTATTATACAATTTTGATGAAATTGATGAAAAGGAAAAACAGGTTTACAATAGTATTAGCGCTACTTTAAATAGTAAATCAATTGTAGATGCCTATCCAAATGTATTTGATTGGATTCAACTTTTTGACAATAATGTTTGGTTTATTATTGCTATTATGATTCTAATTGCAGGTATTAATATGATAACTGCTTTGTTAGTTTTAATTTTAGAGCGGGTACAAATGATTGGTATTTTAAAAGCCTTAGGAAGTAATAATACAAGTATCAGAAAAATCTTTTTGTATAATGCTTCTTACCTTATTTTAAAAGGTCTTTTCTACGGTAATATTATAGGTTTGTTAATTATTGGTATTCAATATTTTTTTAAAATAATAACATTAAATCCAGAGATATATTATGTTGCAACTATGCCAGTTTATATTTCTTTTACAGCTATTTTGTTTTTAAATATAGGTACTTTAATTTTATGTTTTTTAATGTTAATAATTCCGTCTTATATCATCACAAAAATAAGACCTTCAAAGTCTATTAAGTTTGCTTAATTAGTAATTAGTGAACCAATCAAAATGATTTTCTATTATAGATTCTTTATTTTCTTTGATTTGTTTTTTAAAAGCTTTTGCAACAGAAGATAAATTTTTAGATTTCAACCAAATTAAATTCCAATTGGTTTCTATGGGTAAATCGTTGACATCAAGAATTTGTAATTCTCCTTTTTGTAATTCGTTTTTAATACCAATAATTGTCATTATAGAAATGCCTAAACCTGCAATTACTGCTTGTTTCACAGCCTCATTACTCTTAAGTTCCATTTTTTTATGAACTGCTATTTTATGTTTTATCAAATATTTTTCCATTGTTAAACGAGTTGCAGAACCATTTTCTCTAAAAATAAATAAAGATTTATTTATTTCTTTTAATACTATTTTTTTAGATGTATTATAATCTTTGTTAGCGACAAAGTATAGCTTGTTTTTCATTAATTCTATACGTTCGATATTTAGTTTTTTAGGAATTGTAGATACCATTGCGAAATCACATTCATTATTTTCTAAACTTCTAATTACAGACATTTTGTTAGTAACATCCATGGTTAAATCTACGTTTTCATTCTTTTTTATAAAATCAGTTAAAAAATAAGGCATTAGATATTTAGCTGTAGAAACAATAGCAATTTTTAAATTACCGGCTAACTTTCCTTCAAAAATGGCAGATTTATAATTAATAGCTTCCACTTGTTCTAAAATTTTAAAAGCTGTTTCAGAAATTTCCTCACCAAATTCGGTGATGTACAGTTTTCTGCCAACAACTTCAAAAAGCGGTAAATTAAATTGATTTTGAAAGTTTTTTAATTGAATAGAAACAGCTGGTTGCGTTAAAAAAAGTTGTTCAGAAGCTTTAGTTACACTTTTAACTTCTGCAATTTTTCTAAAAATTTCTAATTGATGCAAGGTGTAGTTCATAAAATATTTTTATGTATTTTATAATAAATATAAATAAAAATATATGAAATAAACACCATTTCTTTGTGAAAAATGAAAACAATGGGTCAAACAACAATTAAGCAACCTAATTAAACAAAGTCATTAGATAATTCTGTTTTAATTCAAATTACAAAAGTGTAACGTAATAAATTATTACAGTTTATCGATATGATAGCAATGTTAATTTTAAACATTTTGGTAATTAATATTTCGAGTTCTTTTGTGAAAGAATTCTTTGTTTTACAAGCTATTTTAGCACTCATTTTTTTTTATTAAAAATTCTAAATCTAATATAGTCATTAAATAAAATAATTATGGAAAACACAACTTTACAAGTAATAGAAGAAATGGATGAATCCATGGTAAACCAAAAATTAAAATTAATTGAAGGTAAATTCACAATAAGAGAAGCGTTAAATATTGTAAACAATGTTGTAGATGTGAAAATTAACTTTCATAAATTACAAAGATTGTCTATAACAGAAGGAAATGCAAACGATGAATGCATTTATGACAACTCTAGAATTACAGAATTAAGAAACGAAAAAGCAGATATGAAATCATTTTTAAGCTCTTTAGAAGCAAATGGTAATAATATAAAAATATCTAGTACAATACATATTTCTGTAGAAAATTAAATATTGTTTTGATTTGAATTTGTTAGCAGGAAAGATTGCCTAAAAATAGTTTTTCTTGCTTTTTTTATGTCTAAAATTTAATTTATGGACTTATGTTCTTTACTAGATAATTTAATAAGGGCATCTTATATAGCAATAAAAACAGCAATAAAATTAGCGATGCCAAGAGCAGACTCACAACTTTACAGTTCTATAGCTTTGGCAATTACTTTTCCATTTGAGATTAATATTGATATATCGTTATACTTATTTACTATAGGAAATTGCTAAGACAATAATTTAGACGTTACCTAAAAAAGGCCACGCTTTTCGTTCTTACTTTTTGTGTTCGCAAAAAGCACAAAAGAGGTCAAACAATTAATGTAATCGCTAATGCGGAGTATCTAATAACTAATAGTTTTGCTAAATGTTTATAATTACTCTGCGTTAGCGATTGAAATGACATCCTATTTTGAGGAGCGAGAAAAAGATGTAATTGAAAGCGCGACCTTTAGGGAACGCCCTAAAAATCATTTACCTTTGCAACAGAAATTATAGAGATGAACTACGCAGAAAATATATTGGAAACTATTGGAAACACGCCATTAGTAAAATTAAATGTTTTAACAAAAGAGTTGCCTTGTTTGGTGCTTTCTAAATACGAAACTTTTAACCCAGGAAACTCGGTAAAAGATAGGATGGCATTACAAATGATTGAAGACGCAGAGGCAGACGGACGTTTAAAACCTGGAGGAACTATTATAGAAGGAACTTCTGGAAATACAGGAATGGGTTTGGCTTTAGCGGCAATTGTAAAAGGCTACAAATGTATTTTTGTTATGGCAGACAAACAATCTAAAGAAAAGATAGATATATTAAGGGCTGTTGGAGCAGAAGTGGTTGTTTGCCCAACAAATGTTGATCCAGATGATGCACGTTCTTATTATTCGGTTTCTAAACGTTTAGGAGAAGAGACTCCGAATTCATGGTATGTAAATCAATATGATAACCCGAGTAATTGTAAAGCACATTTTTTAAGTACAGGACCTGAAATTTGGGAACAAACTAATGGGAAAGTAACTCATTTTGTGGTTGGCGTAGGAACGGGAGGAACAATTTCTGGAGTCGGAAGTTATTTAAAAATGAAGGCTAGAGAAGCAGGATCAACTGTAAAAATTTGGGGAATAGATACCTATGGCTCTGTTTTTAAAAAATATCATGAAACGGGTATTTTTGATGAGAATGAGATTTATCCTTACATCACAGAGGGGATAGGTGAAGATATTTTACCTAAAAATGTAAATTTTGGTGTGATTGATGGTTTTACAAAAGTAACCGATAAAGATGCAGCCATTTATACCCAGCGTTTAGCAAAGGAAGAAGGAATGTTTTTAGGTAATTCTGCTGGAGCTGCCGTAAAAGGATTATTGCAATTAAAAGAACATTTTACAAAAGAGGATGTTGTCGTTGTTTTGTTTCACGATCATGGAAGTAGATATGTAGGTAAAATGTTTAACGATAATTGGATGCGTGAAAGAGGTTTTATAGAAGAAGAAATTAAAACTGCTGCTGATATTATTAAAAACCATTCAGATAAACCTTTAATTGCTGCACAAACAGAAGAATTAGTTTCTCACGCTATTGAGCGAATGAAAGCGTTTAAAATATCACAAATTCCGGTAAAAGATATTAATGGTTTTGTAGGTTCTATCGATGAATCTGTTTTGTTACATAATTTTATTGCAGATAAAAATATAGCAGACAGACCCATTAAAGATATTATGGGGAAACCTTATCCAATAGTAAAAAAGACTTCAAAATTAGAAGATATCTCTAAATTGATTACCAAGGAAAATGATGCTGTTTTGGTTGATTTAGAAAACGGTAATCACCATATTATTACAAAATATGATATTATTAGTGTAATTTAATTTTTTATTTAACATTACTTTTTTACTCTTCACCTAACAAAAAAGTGAAATGGACGAAAAGCTAAAATTAGAACACAGAATAATCGGTTCTTTGAGCAGCGTCTATTATTTTTATGAGTTGGGGGATTTATAAAATATAGCACCAAATCGTCTGAGAATTTATTTTCTTGGACGATTTTTATTTTTATACACCTGTCCTTAACGAATTAGTATCTTTAAAGAAATAAAGTTAAACTTATATTATAACAGAACTAAAGCTATTTTTAGTCTTTATAATGTCTTCTAAAGTAAAAAAAACTTATTATCAAGAACCTAAGGTATTCATAAACGTGTGATGACTGCAGATGCGCATATATATATCTAATTTTACAGACTCAATTAATTACATACAAAAACTTAAAAGCCAAGTAAACCTTTCGGATATGGAAGAGGGTGCTTTACCTTATATACTGCATAAGGAGTATCAACTGAGGGAAAATATATAAAAGCTTACAAAAAAGCACAAAGTAATTTCGACGATATACAAAAGATATTGCTCCAAAAAGAATTGTTTTAAGGTGAACCTTGGAATAGGCTACAAAAACGTATAATCATGTAAAAAAAATGCTAAGGAGATTCGAGTAGATAAAATCTAGTTTTTTAGCTTTAATCATAAAAAAAAATCCATCTCAATTGAGATGGATTTTTTTTAAATCAACTAATTCAAATAATTTAAACAATGAAAACAGTTTACAAGGTTGTTTCCATTTTATAGTATACAAGGTTCGTGCCAAAAAATATTTTTTAGACTATTTTAAGAATTATTTCGCATGTTTGTGTGCTTTGTATGAGGAACGAACTAAAGGACCACTTTCTACATACATAAAACCCATTTCTAAACCTAGAATTTCGTATTTTTTAAATTGATCTGGAGTAATAAATTCTTTTAGTGGTAAATGTTTCTTGGAAGGTTGTAAATATTGCCCAATAGTAAGCACATCTAAACCTACGCCTTGTAAATCTTTCATCGTCTGTATTACTTCCTCTTCAGTTTCACCTAAACCAAGCATCAATCCAGTTTTAGTTCTCATTCCGTTTTCTTTTAGGTATTTTAAAACGCCTAAACTTCTGTCGTATTTTGCTTGAATTCTAACCTCACGAGTTAACCTTCTTACCGTTTCCATATTATGAGAAACTACTTCTGGATGCACTTCTATAATTCTATCTATTTGTTTTGTATTTCCTTGAAAATCGGGAATTAATGTTTCTAAAGTTGTGTTTGGATTTGCTCTTCTTATTGCATCAACAGTTTCTGCCCAAATAATTGAACCACCATCTTTTAAATCGTCTCTATCTACAGAAGTAATTACAGCATGTTTAATACTCATAATTTTTATAGAACGGGCAACTTTTTCTGGTTCATCCCATTCAACAGTTTCTGGTCTCCCTGTTTTTACTCCACAAAATCCACAAGACCGAGTACAAATATTTCCAAGTATCATAAATGTTGCAGTTCCTTCTCCCCAACATTCACCCATGTTTGGGCAGCTACCACTTGCACAAATAGTGTTCAGTTTATACTTGTCAACTAAACCTCTTAATTCAGTATATTTTTTACCAACAGGTAATTTTACACGCAACCATTTTGGTTTTTTTTGTCTTTCAGGAAGTACTATAGAATCTATTGCCATGTTATAACATAATTGAAATGCAAATTTACAAAGAATAGTTTTAAATGCTTGTTAAAAACCAAAGACTAAAGCCAATTAAAAAAACAATACCAACGATGCTAAGAATTTTTAAATAAATGTTTGGTTGATGTTCTTTAGGAGTATGCTTTCCAGTAATTAAAACATAATTTAAAATTGCATAAAAAGGCGCTGTTAAGAACGATAGAATGGTTGCAACCTTTACTAAACTGCCCATATTTTTTAAATAAAATTGCAGTATGATAAATGTGCCAATAAAAAGTAAAATAATCCAAAACCAATAACCAAATTTAAATTCTTTATCAAATAACAGTTTTGAACTTCTATTCATTGCTCTTGGAGAAGCATCTAAAGTGGTAATTGTAGTACTAAACATTGTTGTAAAAGCAGCAACACCTATAAAAATATAAGAAAATTCACCCAAGTTTTTGGTGTACAAAGTAATTAATTGGGATGCAAATTCCCCACCTTTATTAGAAAACGTTTCTCCAGAATTATACATAACTAGCGCCCCTAACAACACAAAGCAAATTCCTAAAATTAGTGTACCAATGTAACCGACATTAAAATCGAAAATTGCCTCTTTTGGTTTTATTTTTATAAAAGTATTTTTGCTTTTTTCTACAGACCAAATAGAATGCCAAATAGAAACATCTAAAGGAGCAGGCATCCAACCTAGAAATGCTATTAAAAAAGTTATTTCTACTGTTCCAGAGGGTAAAATTTGACGTACATCAAAAGCTTCTTTAGAGCTAAATAAAGCGACTGAAACTGCAATTATGGTGCTTATTGTTAAAGTAATTATAATGTATTTCATTAAATTATCTAATAATTTATATTTTCCAACTAACAAAAACAGGAGACTTATCGTCATTAAAATTGTTGACCAAATCACTAAATTATTTGAAAATCCAAATAGTTGTGAAGCTAAACCGGCAGTAACAATAGTAACTGCAGCTTGTATGATAAACATAGTGGCAAAATTTAGTACATAATAAATGGTTAAAACACTTTTGCCTAATTTTTTATAACCATCGAGTAGCGTTTCCCCGGTGGCAGCTGCATAGCGAGGTCCAAATTGAAAGAAAGGGTATTTAAAAATATGCACCAATAATAATGCCCATAATAAACCAAAACCAAATTCTGCTCCTGCTTTTGTAGATTGCACTAAATGGGATACACCAATGGCTGCACCTGCAAATAACAAACCTGGACCTAAAGAATTTAAGAATGATTTTTTCATTTATTTTCTAACTTTTAATTGATTTTAGAAGATTAGTTCTATTCTTCTTTGGTGTTATCGATTTTGGTAATCTACTACCTAGAGATATATTAGAGCTGTTTTCTAGATTTCTTTTTCTTAAATTTACTGAAATAGGATTTTTTATAAATGCCAGATGTTTTAAATTATATGCTCATAATTTCACGTCTTTTAATTCAATACTTAGCTATAATGATTTAGGAGGACTTTTTATAATTTCTAAATATTCTTTATTACAACCTTAATTTAGGGAAGTATTATCCATAAAGTTCTCTATTATTTTTTAAGTAATTTCAGTCAACCAACATATAACTAGAAAAACTACTTAAATTTTTCTCAGACACATTAAACCGTACTTTCATTATGATTCCTTAATAATCTCTGCCAATAACTTTTTTGCACGTAATAATTTCACTTTTACGTTGTTCATTGGTTCATTAATTTGTTTGGAAATTTCCTTATAACTAAGTTCTTGAAAATATCGTAACTGAATGACTTCTTGGTATTTAGGTTTTAATCTCTTAATATCTCTTAATAATTTTGCTAAATTCTGTTCTCTTATAATTTTGTCTTCGGGCGTAGGGTTTTCATCAACAACTAAATACGCTTTTTCTTCTTGTTCAATGGTAGTTTCTATAGAAATAGAAGCGTTTTTTTTACGTAATAAATCTATGTGTACATTTTTAGAAATAGTGATTAACCAAGTTTTAAAAACGTATTGATCATTAAAAGTATGAATTTTATCAAAGGCTTTAGAAAAAGTTTGAATGGTAATGTCCTCTGCATCATTTTCACTTTTAGTACGTTTTAATTGATAATTATAAACGTTAGGCCAATAATTATCTAACAAAAATCTAAATGCAGCCTGACTTCCATCTTTGGCCTTAGAGATGTTTATTTGAAGCTTATTATTATTTATTTCCAATGATCTGGTTTTGAAATCAAATTTGCACTAAATATACTAATTTGAATCAATAATAAACCAATTTCTAAAAAAGGTAATAAAAAGATAATTTTCGGTTCTTTTAATTTCTTTGCCGAAATACCAATAATAATATATTGTACTAAAAAATAAGACAGTATAATTGAAAGTATTATTTTCAAAGGGTAAAAGAAGAACAAAGTTATTGCTAAGATGTAAAAAAACAGTTTAGACAAATTAAAGAGCCCTAATAAAAAACGATGTTTAAAATGATATTTATTGGTGATTAGTATTTCTTCTTTTTTTTCTGTAAACCAATTTGAGAATGATGTAGGTGCGTCAGTTTCAATGAAACTGTTTTCTGATACACAAAAAGTTGTATTCTGTTTGTTTGCGGCATCTTTAATAAATAAATCATCTTCACCAGCATTAATTTTCATGTGATTTATAAAACCTTTTACTTTAAAAAATTCTGATTTTTGATAAGCTAAATTACTGCCAAAGGCCATAAAAGAGGAACCTAATTTACTAAACCCAAAGCACTTAATGGCTGTTAGTAAATTTTCAAAACGAATAAAAATATTTATTAATGAATTCTTTTTTTGATATTTTTTATATCCTAAAACGATAGTCTTTTTTGAAGTAAATTTTTTACTCATTTCAGAAATCCATTGTTTAGAGATAGGTTTACATTTGACATCAGTAAACAATAAATTATTGTTGCTGGCTGCTTTAATACCTAATGTTAATGCGTATTTTTTACTTCCCCAAAAAGCTTCATTATTTTTTACGTTTAAAACGTTAAAGTGGGCATGTTTTGTCGCAAATAATGTAGCAACTTCACTTGTATTATCTGCAGATGCATTATTGATTAATACAATCTCAAATTCAGGATGTTCTTGCTCTATTATTGATGAAAGAAATTGCGGTAATTTTTCCGCTTGATTTTTAGTGTAAATAATTACTGAAACAGGAACTTCTGGAGTTTTATTATTATCTTTTTTTGATCCAAAAAGAAAGGTAGAAAAAAGAATATAATATATAATTTGAATTACTGTACATGCCACAAAGAGGTTGAAGATTACAGATAAAATCATTGATGTTAAATAATATTAATTATGCTGAGGTTCTACACAAGTATCAAACTTATCTGATGTTTTTCCACAAAAACCACAAGCTTCTCCACTTTTATTTAGCATTGGGTTTTGACTGGCACAAGTTCCTGCAAACTCACCATCTTTTTTTGCCCAAATTTTAATAGCAATTCCTGCAACACCAAGCGCTAATAAACCGATTGTTAAAAGAAATAATTTCATAATTAATAAAATTTATAAGCAATAAGTAAAATTATTTTTTCACTTAAAATAGATGCTTTGTAACTAAGTACAAAGATATAATAATGCATTCAAAAATTAAGCAGAACTCTTCATAAAAATAGATATATTGTGCTCTAATGTAGCATGAGCATAAAACATCTCGTTTATTGAAATATTTTATTCAAACTATTTTAAGTTTTAAAGGTCTAATATAAAACCAATATTAAAATCAAAAGAAAAATGAAAAACCAATTTATTAAGACTGCAGCCCTTTTAGCAATACTTTTTTCTGTATTTGCCGCTTGTAGCTCAGAAGCTGAAATTGAAGACGAAACGACAATTGTAACTACTTTGCATAACGCTTTTGCAGAATTTGATACTAATGAAACAACAGTTTATTTATCAGGAACAAATGTGGTTATCGAAACAACAGGGCTGCCCAATCATACTACTCCATATTGGAGTGAAGGTCATCCTTTATATGTTGCGCCTACCGTTACAAGTGCCGCAGAAATGACACCAACAAGAATTGATACTTCTGGTCGAGACAATTCTTCCTCTATCACAGTATCTTCAAGTCCTAATTTGGCGAGTACAACAACAGCTACAGCATTAGGTGCTATTGGTGTTGCTGTAAGTGGAGCTTACCTTTATAACGATCAAGAAGGTAATGGTGCTTTAGACGCTGCTGTTGGTAGCTTAGATTATTCAGGAGCACATATTGGACCCACTGATTATCATTATCATTTAGAACCTTTAGCTTTCTCAGACGATGATGATCATCTAAATGGTATTATTTCGGATGGATTTTTTATATATGGAAGAAAATGTAATTCAACGGGCACATATCCCACGAATTTAGATGCCTCTGGTGGTCATACAAGTACAACTCAGCATACAGATACAGCAGAGTATCATTACCATATTATAAATGAACTCTATTCGACAACTGGAAGATATATAATTTTTGTAGGACCTTACCAAGGAATACCAAATGCGATTAACTAAGTATCTCTTTTTATTACTTTTATGTGTTTTAGGCAGTTGTAAAAAACAGGTTACTGAAAATGTTACCATTTCTTTACCTAAAGAAATAGTAAATATCCTTATTAAAAAAGAGGAAATAAAATTAAACCCTTTAAAAGGACAATGGTTTTATGATCAAAAACCTTTTAATGGTTATGCTGTGGTGTATAATAAAAACGACAGTATCTGCGAGAAAATAGGCTTTTTTAATGGTAAAAGAGAGGGTCCATATTATAAGTTTTTTAAGAACGGCTCTATAAAAAATGAAGGATATTACATTCAAAATAAACTCCACGGAATAAAATTGAATTATTTTAAAAGTGGAAAAGTGTATTCAGAATCTAATTATGTGAATGGTAAAAGACAAGGGCTTCAAAGAACTTGGTTTCTTAATGGACAATTGGCTAAAAGAAAAAATTTAAATAAAGGGAAAGAAGAGGGTTTACAACAAGCTTGGTTAGAGAATGGGAAGATATATGTAAACTATCAAGCTAGAAATGGACGTATTTTTGGCATGAACAGAGCCAATTTATGCTATAGACTTAAAAATGAAAAAGTTCAATATGCTAAAAAACAATAATTTACTTTTATTATTATTCCTGATTTTAATAGGATGTAAAGAGAACATCAAAACTCAAGAAGGTAGTAGAGTAGATACTTTGCCTTTTTTTAATGAGGTATCTTTTACGCCAAAATGGATTTCTCCTAAAAGTAAAGAATTAAATAATTTTCATAAAATACCCGATTTTCAATTGGTGAATCAAAATGGTGAAAATGTAACTCAAAAAACATTTGAAAATAAAATCTATATTACCGATTTTTTCTTCACTACTTGTCCTGGAATTTGTCCTATGATGACAGATAGTATGCTGAAGCTTCAAGAAGAATTTAAAAATGATGCCGCTGTTTTATTCTTATCACATTCTGTGACTCCTAACATAGATTCAGTTCCGAAACTTAAAGAGTATGCTCGCGATAATGGAATCATCGATAAGAAATGGCATTTGGTGACTGGTAACAAAAAAGAAATATATGATTTAGGAAGAAAGTTTTACTTTGTTGAAGAAAATTTAGGAGAGCCAAAAGGAATTGATGAGTTTTTGCACACTGAAAACTTCGTACTCATTGATAGAAATAAATACATAAGGGGCATCTATAACAGTCTTAATAGGGCGTCGTTAGCACAGCTTATTGTTGATGTCAAAGCATTACAAAAAGAATAAATAAAATTTTGAATTAATTTTTAAAAAGTCTTATTACTTGCTGTAATTTGGCTTTTTTTATTGAATAACATTTACCTCAATTTCTAAAGAAATACCAAATGTATACAAAATCGTTTCTTGAATTGTTTGTGCAAGTTTATGGATTTCTTTTCCAGAGGCATTGCCATAATTAACCAAAACAAGTGCTTGTTTTTCATGCACGCCATAGTCTCCAAAACGTTTTCCTTTAAATCCTGCTTGTTCTATTAACCAACCAGCAGGAACTTTAACATCAGTTTTAGAAATTTTATAACTTGGAACTTTTGGATACTCTTTTTGAAGTTCTAGAAATTTGGATTTAGTAATCACAGGGTTTTTAAAGAAACTGCCGCTATTTCCAATTTCTTTTGGATCTGGAAGTTTTGATTTTCTGATAGCAATTACTGCATCAGAAATATCTTTTAAAGTAGGTTTTATTATTTCTTTTGATGTTAATTCAGTTTCAATTGCACCGTAAGAATAATTTAAATTATGGTTTCTTTTAGTTAACTGAAAGCTTACAGCAGTAATAATATACTTTCCTTTTTCTTTACTCTTAAAGAGAGAGTCTCTATACTCAAAATTACAAGATTCGTTTGAAAACTGAATTAATTTTCCTGTTTCAATTTCTAGAGCTTCAACTTTAGTTATGGTGTCTTTTACTTCAACTCCGTAGGCACCAATATTTTGAATTGGGCAAGTACCTACATTTCCAGGGATCAGGGATAAGTTTTCTATTCCTCCGTAATTATTTGAAATACACCATATAACAAATTCATGCCAATTTTCACCAGCATTTACAGTAATATAAATATCACTATTATCTTGTCTGTCAATAGAAATTCCTTTAATATCAAGATATACGACTAACTTTTCAATATCTTTTGTGAGTAACATATTACTTCCTCCAGAAATCAAAAAAAGATCTTTTTCAACCTTTAGTAATTGCTGTAATTGATACACTGAATCAACAGCAATAAAACGTTTGGCATTTACAGTAATACCGAACGTGTTATAACTTTTTAGTGATATGTTTTCTTGAATGTTCAACTAATTATTATATTGTTTTAAAGCTTTAGCTAAAATTTCAACAGACCTAATTAAGTCTTTTTTGTTTAAAACATATGCAATTCGTACTTGATTTTTTCCTTCTCCTGGAGTTGAGTAAAATCCACTTGCAGGAGCAACCATAACAGTTTCATTATTATAACTGAATTCTTCCAACATCCATTGTGCAAAATGATCAGAATCTTTTACAGGTAATTCTGCAACACAATAAAAAGCCCCTTTTGGGTTGGCAACTTTTACACCTTCTATTTTGTTTAATTCTGTAATTAATGTATTTCTTCTTTCAACATATTCTTCTTTTACTTCATCAAAATAACTTTGGGGAGTATCTAATGCAGCTTCACTTGCAATTAACGCATACGTTGGCGGACTTAAACGTGCTTGCGCAAATTTAATTGCAGTTTTTATAAAGGAATCATTTCTTGAAACGATACAGCCAATTCTTGCTCCACACATACTGTAACGTTTAGAAACAGAGTCTATTACAATAGAATTTTGTTTTAAGCCTTCTAAAGATAATACAGAGGTATGATGTAAACCATCGTATGTGAATTCCCTATAAACTTCATCAGCAATTAAAAATAAATCGTGCTTTAAAACAATTTTTTTTAGTTTTTCAATTTCTTCGTTTGAATATAAATATCCTGTTGGATTTCCGGGATTACAGATTAAAATTGCCTTTGTTTTTTTAGTGATGAGTTTTTCAAAATCTTCAATTTTTGGTAATGCAAAATTATCCTCAATTTTAGAAATTACAGGTACTACATTCACTCCAGAAGCAGTAGAAAATCCGTTATAATTTGCATAAAAAGGTTCTGGAATAATAATTTCATCACCAGGATCGGTAATACTTCCAATGGTAAAAAGTAACGCTTCAGAGCCACCAGTTGTAACAACAATATTATCTGCAGAAACATTGATGTCATTATTTATGTAATAGTCGGCTAGTTTAGTTCTGTACTCCTCTGAACCTTCAGAACGGGCATAAGCCAATGTTTGTAGGTCATTGTTTTTAACAGCATCTAAAGCAACTTGTGGCGTTTTAATATCTGGTTGTCCAATATTTAAATGAAAAACTTTTATTCCTCTTTTTTTAGCATCTTCTGCATATGGCACCAATTTTCTAATTGGCGATTCTGGCATTTGTAATCCTTTTTTAGATATTGAAGGCATAATGATTGATTAGATATGTTACATGCAAATTTGCGAAATATATTTTATATTTAGCTTTTAATTTCAGAATCTTTAAAGGTTAAATATTTGCTAAAAATCTTACAAACAATAACATATATTGTACCTTAAGGTATATCCTTAAATATTTATTTTTTTGAACAAAGCTTTTTTCCTTTTTATTATTTTGGTAATTGATTTTTCTTTCTCAATAAATGCGCAAGAAGGTTTTCGTTTTTTAGATACAAATAAAAATCATCAACGTATTCGTTTTGAGTTGATTCATAATTTAATAGTGATTCCGTTAAAGATAAATGGTAAAGAATTGTCTTTTATTTTAGATTCAGGAGTCAGTAAAACTATTTTATTTAACATCACCAAAAAGGATAATATTAGCCTTAAAAATGTTGAAAAAATACAACTCCAGGGTTTAGGAAAAGGTGAGCCTGTAGATGCATTGTTATCTTTTAAAAATAAGGTGTCAATTAAAAACATCGTTCATGAAAATGAGACCATTTATGTGATTTTAAAAGATTATTTTGATTTGTCTAGTAAAATGGGAAAGACAATCCACGGCATAGTTGGCTATAACATTTTAAGTAATTTTATTATAAAGGTTAATTATAAAACTAAAAAAATTGATTTTTATAATCCTGAAACCTATACCTATAAGAAATGTAAGAAATGTGAAGTTTTTCCTATTCAAATGTATAGAAGAAAACCATATATAGAAGCTCAAGTTCAGTTAGATACCGTTGGAAGTAAATTAACATTTGTTAAGCTATTAATAGATTCAGGAGGAAGTGATGCTATTTGGCTTTTTGAAAACACAAAAGAAGAAATTACAACACCAAAACGTTATTTTAATGACATTTTAGGAGAAGGTTTAAGTGGTACTATTTACGGAAATAGAAGTAGAATTCCGAAAATTAAACTAGGTTCATTTGAAATTAAAAATCCAACAATTTCTTTTTTAGATTCGGTGTCTTCTAAAAATGCTAGAAACTTTAAGGAGAGAAATGGTAGTATTGGGGCTGGTATTTTAACAAGGTTTAAGGTTTGGTTTGATTACCCAAATAAAAAAATTATGTTAAAAAAGAACCGTTCTTTTTCTGATGGCTTTCATTATAATATGACAGGATTAGATGTTGTATATAATGGAAAACAATTAGTGAAAGAACAACTAGATATCTCGAGTTATGATGCGTATAATAATCAATCAAATAACAATAATTATATAAATGTTATTACTAGTTTTTCTTATAAATTTAAAGCTTCATACAGAATTAAAAGTGTTCTTAAGAATTCTCCAGGAGAAAAAGTAGGGTTACTAAAAGATGATATTATTTTAAAGATTAATGATAAACCTGCTTATCAATTTACTCTAAATGATATTATCTTAAAGTTTCAAGAAAGAGATCATAAAAGAATAAAAATTACTGTGAGTAGAAAGAGAGAAGTATTGAAATTTGAATTTCGTTTACAAAAAAAAGTATAATCTACCTTTCTGAATCAGAAAGCATGCTTTTTTCTTTTTGTAAAGAAACTTCTTTGTTTACAATACCTTTTATTTTTATAACTTTTTGAGCATTCTTTGCATTTGAAAAAATTGTGATTGCTTTAGAAAAACCACCAACTCGATTCGTATCATAAGAAACCTTAATTTGTCCTTTTTCTCCAGGCATAATTGGTTTTTCAGGTTTTTCAGGTACTGTACAGCCACAAGACGATTGAACGTTTTTTATAATTAAAGGTTGAGTACCAATATTTGTGAAAATAAAAACTCTTTCTCCATCAGCGCCCTTACTAATTTTCCCATAATCAATAGTTTCTTTTTCAAATTTAAATTCTTGAGAATTCATAGAAAAAGAGACAAAGAATACTACTAATAAAGTTCCGAAAGCTTTCATAATTAATTATTTTATAATGTAAAATTAAGGCTAATAATTTGTTTTAAAAAATCAATCACTAATTTTTTCTACAAAATAGATAATTGTATTTTTGTAAATTATATTTCAAAAACTATTCCAAAGTATGACAATTCCATCTAAATATGATGCAAGCCAAGTAGAAGATAAATGGTATGACTACTGGATGCAAAATAATTATTTTCATTCAACACCAGATGAAAGAGAACCTTATACTATCGTAATCCCGCCACCAAATGTAACTGGCGTTTTACATATGGGGCATATGTTGAATAATACAATTCAAGATGTACTAATTAGACGTGCACGTTTATTAGGTAAAAATGCTTGTTGGGTTCCTGGTACAGATCACGCATCAATCGCTACGGAAGCAAAAGTTGTTGCGAAGTTAAAAGAGCAAGGAATTAATAAAAGTGACTTAACCCGTGAAGAATTTTTGCAACATGCTTTTGATTGGAAAGATGAATATGGAGGAATCATCTTAGAACAATTAAAAAAGTTAGGAGCTTCTTGTGATTGGGAAAGAACCGCTTTTACAATGGATCCAGAAATGTCTGAATCTGTAATTAAAGTTTTTGTAGATCTTTACAATAAAGGATTAATTTACCGTGGTTATAGAATGGTGAATTGGGATCCTGAGGCTAAAACAACATTGTCTGATGAAGAGGTGATTCATGAAGAAAGACAAGGGAATTTATACTATTTAAAATATCAAATCGAGGGTTCAGAAGACACATTAACAATTGCAACGACAAGGCCAGAAACTATTTTTGGAGATACAGCAATTTGTATCAACCCAAATGATGAACGTTTTACGCATCTAAAAGGAAAGAAAGCAATTGTTCCTTTATGTAATAGAGTTATTCCTATTATTGAAGATGAATATGTCGATATAGAATTTGGTACAGGTTGTTTAAAAGTGACACCTGCGCATGACGAAAATGATAAAAATTTAGGAGATAAGCATAAGTTAGAGGTTATAGATATTTTTAATGATGATGCTTCTTTAAATTCCTTTGGATTGCATTATCAAGGAAAAGACAGGTTTGCAGTTCGTGAAGAAATTTCAAAAGAATTAGAGGAAAAAGGGTTTTTAGTGAAGACTGAAGTTCATATGAATAAAGTAGGAACCTCAGAAAGAACAAAAGCTGTTATAGAACCAAGATTATCAGATCAATGGTTCTTGAAAATGAAAGATTTAGCAAAACCTGCTATTGATGCTGTTTTAGGTGAAGATGCTGAGATCAATTTATATCCAAAGAAATTCGAAAACACCTATCGCCATTGGATGGAAAACGTTCGTGATTGGAATATTTCGCGTCAACTTTGGTGGGGACAACAAATTCCTGCGTATTTCTATGGTGATGGAAAAGAAGATTTTGTAGTTGCTGAAAGCATTGCAGAGGCATTAATATTAGCACAAGAAAAGACTAAAAATGATCAGCTAACAGTTAATAATTTACGACAGGATGCGGATGCGCTTGATACTTGGTTTTCTTCTTGGTTATGGCCAATGTCAGTTTTTGATGGAATCAGGAATCCAGAAAATGAAGAAATTAAATATTATTATCCAACAAATGATTTAGTAACCGGACCAGATATTTTGTTTTTCTGGGTAGCCAGAATGGTTGTTGCTGGTTATGAATATAAAGATGAAAAACCTTTTAAAAATGTTTATTTAACCGGATTGGTTAGAGATAAGCAAAGACGAAAAATGTCTAAATCTTTGGGGAATTCACCTAATGCTTTAAAATTAATTGGCGACTATGGCGCAGATGGCGTAAGAGTTGGTTTGTTGTTAAGCTCTGCTGCTGGAAATGATTTAATGTTTGACGAAGATTTATGTCAGCAGGGAAAAGGTTTCGCAAACAAAATCTGGAATGCTTTCCGTTTGATAAAAGGTTGGGAAATTGATACGACTTTAGAACAACCAGAAACTGCAAAAATTGGACTAGCTTGGTATGATGCGAAGTTCCAAAAAACGATAGCAGAAATAGAAGATCATTTTTCTAAATATCGTTTATCAGATGCTTTAATGGTAATTTATAAACTAATTAATGATGATTTTTCTTCATGGTTATTGGAAATTGTTAAACCAACATATCAACAACCAATAGATAAGAAAACATTTGATGCAATTATAGTTGTTTTAGAAAATAACCTAAAAGTTTTACATCCGTTTATGCCATTTTTATCGGAAGAAATTTGGCAATATATTGCAGATAGAACTCCAGAAGAAGCGCTAATTATTGCAAAATATCCAATAGTTAAAGATTTCGATGGTAAGATTATTGCTGATTTCGAATTTGCAACAGGAGTTGTTTCAGGAATTAGAACAATTAGGAAAGATAAAAATATTCCTTTTAAGGACGCTATTGAACTATTTGTGATCGATACTGAAAAGAATTCAAATAAATTTGATACTGTTATTCAGAAACTAACAAATACTGCAACTATAACAGCTGTTTTAGAAAAGGTAGAGGGAGCTTCGTTTAGAGTGAAATCGAATGAATATTTTGTGCCGATTTCTATTGAAAACATTGATGTTGAAGCGGAAATAAAGAAACTAGAAGGAGAATTAAAAAGAGCAGAAGGTTTCTTATTTGGTATCAATAAAAAACTTTCAAATGAACGTTTTGTATCTAATGCTCCCGAAAAAGTACTAGAATTAGAACGTAAAAAAGAAGCGGATACAAAGGCAAAAATTGAAACAATTAAAAGTAGTTTAAACTCACTTAAATAAATTGATAATTACTGATTAAAGAGTTAAATATATATATTAAAACCAAAATAATGAAAAAAATAATTATTCCTATTACATTTATATGCTTGTTGGCAGTATCATGTGTTTCTAAAAAGAAATATTTAGAATTAGATGGACAATTAACAGATACTAAGGCCAATCTTCAAAAAACAACGATAGAAAAAGAAAGGTTAGAAGCTAAGTTTGGAAGTATTGAAAAACGTGTAGAAAATTATAATAATAAAATTAATTCTTTAAGAGATGAAAACGTAACTTTAGAAAGAAATAATTTAGGTTTTACTGATGGTAATGTAACTGTTTTGTCTAAAAATCAAAAAGTGGAATTGGGAAGAACATTATCTAAGATAGCTGCAAAAAAGGTTGCTAAAGCCAAAACATTAAAGGATTCTATAAACTTGGCAGTAGATTATAAGGTAAAAAAATCGATGCTTTCTTCAGGTATGTATAATGAAGAAGATATTAATATCAATATAGAAAATACAGTTGTTATGATTTCTGTTTCAAACAAATTATTGTTCGCTTCAGGTAGTTTTAAGGTAAATAAAAAGGCGCATCCTTTATTACAAAAAATAGCGGATGTTATTAATTCTGAACCTAGTATGGATGTAATGATTGAAGGTCATACAGATTCTAAAACATTAAATAATCCTACTCCTGAGCTTAAAGATAATTGGGATTTGAGTGTTAAAAGAGCAACAGCTATTGTTAGACTTTTAGAAAATAAACATTATATAAATTCAAGTAGACTAATAGCAGCAGGTAGAGGTAGTTCTATGCCTCTAGTTAAAAATAATTCTAAAGAAAATAGAGCAAGAAATCGTAGAACTCGAATTGTTATTTTACCTAATTTAGATAAGTTTTTTGCAATGCTATCTTCAGAAACGGATATAAAACAATAAATTTTTAATATATTTTAAAAATAAAAGCACCCATTTGGGTGCTTTTTTTGTGGATGTTTAGTTCAAGAAATTTAAAAATTCTTTAAAAACAATATTTTAATTCTTAGGAATTGAGAATTGCATTAATTTCAGTCAATTCCCCTTCAGAAAAAGTAGTGGTTTCAATGGCTTTTACACTATCTATAATTTGTTCAGTTTTACTGGCGCCAATTAAAACAGAGGTAATTCTATCATCTTTTAAAATCCAGGAAATTGCCATTTGTGCTAAAGTTTGGTTTCTGTTTTTCGCAACTTCGTTTAAAGCTTTTATTTTAGGAAGCATTTCTAGTACTTGATTCGTATTTAAAAAAGGACTATCCTTAACTGCTCTCGAATCTTTTGGAAGTCCATTAATATATTTGTCAGTTAACATTCCTTGCGCCAAAGGAGAAAAGCAAATAGCTCCAACTCTTGAGCTGCTTAATACATCTAATAATCCGTCTTCAATCCATCGATTAAAAAGGTTATAATTTGGTTGATGAATTAAACATGGAGTTCCTAAATCTTTCAAAATTTTAAAGGCTTTTTCTGCTTCTTTTGGTTGATAATTAGAAATACCTACGTACAAAGCTTTTCCTTGTCTTACCATTAAATCTAAAGTACCCATAGTTTCTTCTAAAGGCGTATCATAGTCGGGCCTGTGATGATAAAAAATATCTACATAATCCAATCCCATTCTTTGTAAACTTTGATCTAAACTAGCCACTAAAAACTTTTTAGAACCGAAATCTCCATAGGGACCAGGCCACATTCCATAACCAGCTTTGGAGGAAATAATTAATTCATCTCTATAATTTTTAAAATCTTTTTTTAAGATTTTACCAAAATTTATTTCGGAAGAGCCGGGAGGAGGTCCATAATTATTAGCTAAATCAAAATGAGTAATTCCATTATCAAAAGCGCATTTTAAAAGATTCCTTGCGTTCTTAAAGTTGTCATCACCTCCGAAATTATGCCATAATCCTAAAGAAAGTTCTGGCAACAATAAACCACTGTTTCCGGTTCTTCTGAATTTCATTTTTTTATAGCGATTTTCATCAGCTACATATTTACGCTTTTTACTCATGTTTTTAATATATGTTTTCTAAGTTCCAGTAATGCAAAGACATCAACAATAGGGATAATTATAAATAATACTGGTAAGCTTTAATTTCGGTGCTTTGTTCTAGCAGAGTGTCCGCAAATAATGATACAAAATATCTGATATAAAATCAATAACTATTTTATTTCGAACAAAGTACTTGCAAGTTGTATTAGCTTTTTTTTTCTTTCTATAGTGGCAAAATACAAACTTCTTAGAGAATATGTTCTTAAAGTATTTAAAATAAATTTCAAAAATACAGTCTTTTTTTAAATGCTTTGATGTTTAAAAATATTGAAGTCAAAAATTCAAATTTAGCGTCAGGTATTGAATCATTTTTTTTTCTTTTAAACTAATCGGAAGGTTAGAATTCCTATATGCAATTATTGGAGGTTTTACAACCCATTATTTTCGATTAGCGAAGGTGTATAAACACTTCGTATTAAATAAAATCTCCGAGAGTTTTAACCCTCGGAGATCTTAAACTAGTTTTTTTAAAAATTAAATAGGAATAAGGTTATTAGATTGTCAATTGTACATCTTATCTATTTATTTTTTTACAATTTTCATTGTTTTACTGCTATTTTTAGAATAAACCTTAACTATATAAACTCCATTGTTTAAATATTTTGTTTCTATAGAGTTTAAATTTGTTCTAACCTCTTTTATTTTATTCCCAAGTAAAGAATATATTTCTACTTTTGTTAATGGAGATTCAGAATTAATTTTTAAAATATTATGTACAGGGTTAGGGTAAAGAGTTATCCCTTTTACTAGAGACTCCTCTGCAACTCCAAGAACATCTGATCCAGCAGATCCAGGACTTGCAAAAACTTCAACTCCTTCGTAGAACCCAGCTGAATCTATAGCATCTCTCCAACTTTCACCAACATTATTATCAAATGTTGTGTCAATAAGTTCCATAGAATATCCTAGGCCTACAGCGCCATTTGGCCAAGTACCACCAATTTCATAGGTCAGTTCATCTATCACGATACCTGAATGATGTTGTGTGTTTTCTATATATATAAATTCAGCTTCATCGTTACTTAAATTTGCTCCCTTCCATTCATAGGCAGGCACATTAAAAAAAGCAGTAAATGCAGCTGCATCTTTAGCGGTAACCCAGTAAGCACCAGGTGCTAAGGTGTATTCAGGTAATTTACCACTAGCGATACCACCTTTTATTCTAAGACCCCCTAATTCTATAGGGCTCTCTGTACTATTAAATAGCTCTATAAATTCAAGCTGATCTTCCTGTTCAGCAGGTGGTTCATCATACATAATCTCTGTTATAATCAAACCTGTCGCTAGTGGATTATGAATTAATTCAGAAACACTTGTAGCCATTACATTTTCTGCAATATCTTCAATATTGTTGATTTCGAGTTCATAGTATTTTCCAATAGTAATACCAGGATCTAAAGTAAGTATTACTATATCTGACTCTACAAGAGTTACTTCACTTACAACAGGAGTATCAAAAGCACCTTCTAAAAAAGTATAGTTATCCGTCAAGAATAGACCAGCGGTAGTACTTACAGCTTCGCTAAACTGCACCTGTATTTCAGTGGTGCTTATAACAGTTGGCTCTAAAACTAAAGGAGGATAAATATCTGCTTCTGCGGCATAAATATTTATATCATCAATAATAACTATGGGTGGTACTCCTTTTTTCGCACCTGATTTTGCTAAGAATTGTAAGACAACATTTTCTTCGTTAAAAGCATCAGAATGGAGTGCGTAGGTGAATTTTTGAAATGGCATATCTACGTTTGAAAAACCAAGTTCACCACCACCCATTAGAATTTTTGGACTATAGGTAAGTCCACCATCAGTGGATACCTTTAAATAAAGTTTCAGGTGTTTCTCCTCACCCGTTCCCACGGTTGAAGCCCAAAAATCAGCCACAACATTCTCCATTCCTGTAAGATTAAGGTTTACTTGGACGAAAACTTCTACTTCTTCTTCTTCTTCACCCTCGGCTGCCACAGGCCAAAGTCCTAGAGCTTTTTCACCACTTTTTGAATTGGTTACTTCTTGAAATATTCTAAGTTCATCCACATAATTTCCAAGCCAATTAGGTGTAAAATAGATGCTGTCTCCTTGAATGAAACCTTCGCTTTCAAAACTTTGGTTATAAGGGAATTCCGTTACTTGTCCAAAGTTTTTTGAGCTAAAGCCACATAAAAGTAGTACGAGTATTAATAGTGTAAATTTTTTCATCATTTTTAATTTAAAGATTAATTTTTTGATTTGACAATCTTATTTCTCTTGAACAAAAATATAAATGAGGTCTAAAAGGCGAAATGACTAGGGTCAGTATGACACTTTTTTTTTAAAGTAAATAATCTTTTTAAATGAAATTGAAAAATTATTAAGAACTATAATAATTCGGTTAAGATTTCCTTCGGATTAGTATCACGCGTAAATTTTAGATTGGTTCTAATCTTTTTATACCATTTTGGAAGAAGAACCAACTATGAAAAAAAGTTGTACTAACTAAGATGCCTGAAGTTATCTATTCTTGATTTTGGATGCAAAATACTGCGTCTTTTTTAGTTTTAAAAGACAAGCTTTATAAAATAAAAGTCAATAAAATAGTGCACTATAAAATGTTATTGTAGTCAAAATAAAGAAACTTTGGGGTATGTTTTTTTCTACATTCGCCTAATTCAAGGCTTCTTTTAATAATGTAATAGGGTGTTTTGCAATGCGTTTTGTACCATCAAAAATTTGATGTCTACAACTTGTTCCTGCAGCTGCAATTTCTGTATCTGAACTACAGTTTCTTATTTTCGGAAACAAAGTGTCTTCACCAACTTGCATAGAAATAGTATAATGTTCTTTCTCATAGCCAAAAGAACCTGCCATTCCACAACACCCTGTATTTAAAACAGTTACAGAGTAATTCTTAGGAATATTTAACATTTGAAAACTTGCATGCGTTCCAGATAATGCTTTTTGATGGCAATGTCCATGAACCTTCAGTTTCTGGGGTTTTGATGTAAATAAAGTAGTATCTATATTCTTGTTTTCTAATTCCTTGGCTAAAAATTCTTCAAAAGTAAAAGTGTTTTTGGCTATTTTTTCGGCAGATAATTTATCGTTTGCTAATCGAATGTATTCGTCTTTAAAAGTTAAAATTGCTGAGGGTTCAATTCCTATTAAGGGAGTTTTATCAGTAATAAGATCTTTGAAAATGGCAATATTTTTGTTACAAACGTCTTTGGCTTCTTTTAAAAAACCTTTAGAAATATAACTTCTTCCGCTTTCTTCGTGATTAATAATTTCTATATTATAACCTAACTTTTCTAACAAGTGAAAAGCATCTTTACCAATTTCTACATCATAAAAGTTTGTGAACTCATCACAAAATAAATAAACAGTTTTAGTGTTTTTTGATTTTGGTTTTTTTAAAAACCACTTTTTTAATGTTTTAGGAGCTAATTTGGGAACACTTCTTTCTTGAGCAACGCCCATAAAATATTTTGCTATTGAAGTATTTAAAACTAAGTTTGATAGAGTAGGTACAATACTTCCTAATTTGTTGAGTTTAGCATTATTTGCAAACAACTTACTTCTTAAAGGATAGCCATTTGTTTCTTGATATTGATATAAAAACTCAGCTTTCATGGTGGCAATATCGACATTACTCGGACATTCAGAAGCACATGCTTTACAACTTAAACAAAGATCTAAAACCTCTTTCAGTTCTTTAGAATCGAACTTGTTTTTAGCTTCATTATTTGTTAAAACTTCACGTAACATATTTGCTCTTGCACGTGTGGTGTCTTTCTCGTTTTTGGTAGCTCTATAACTTGGGCACATCGCGCCGCCAGCTTCTGCAGGTTTTCTACAGTCTCCAGAACCATTGCATTTTTCAGCCAATTTTAAAATTCCTTCACTATCAGAAAAATCTTGAATGGTATTTATTTGTGGCTCTTTTCTATCGATTTCATAACGTAGGTTTTCATCCATAGAAAAAGCATCCGTAATTTTTCCTTGATTGAAAACGTTATTTGGGTCAAAAGCTTTTTTAATACGTCTTAATAATTGATAATTCTGTTCACCAATCATTAATGGAATAAATTCTGCACGTACAATACCATCTCCATGTTCTCCGCTAAAAGAACCTTTGTATTTCTTTACTAATTCAGCAGTTTCTGTAGTAATTTTTCTAAATAAAACAACATCTTCCTTTTTCTTTAAATTCAAAATCGGACGTAAATGCAATTCACCAGCTCCGGCATGGGCATAATAAACAGCGTTTTGCTGATATTTATCCATAATTTTTGTGAACTCTTCAATATAATTTGGCAAATCTTCCAAAGCAACAGCGGTGTCTTCGATACAGGCAACAGCTTTTTTATCCCCAATCATATTTCCTAATAATCCTAAACCTGCTTTTCGTAAATGATGAACTTTAGCAATGTCTTTTCCATATACTTTTGGGTGATGATACCCAAAATTGTTTTTTTCTAAATCTTCAATTAAATTATTTGCTAAAACTTCTGCTTCTTCAATAGTATTTGCAGAAATTTCTAACATTAAAACAGCTTCAGGATCTCCTTGTAAAAAGAACCTATTTTTTGCTTGTTCCCTGTTACTTTTTGTGCAATCTAAAATGGTTTTATCCATCAATTCACAATTGTATAAATTGTGATTCATGGCAGTGACAGTTGCTTTTAAACTTTCATTTATACTCGTAAAATGGGTGCAGACCATAATACTCTCTTTTGGTGGTAAATTATCTAATTGCAGAGTGATTGTAGTCGAGAAAGCTAATGTTCCTTCACTTCCAGAAAGAAATTTTGCAACGTTTATAGTTGGAGAATTTCCTCCAAATAAGTTTGAAGTCAAAAATTCATCAACAGCATAACCAGTATTTCTTCTATGAATGGTTTCTTTAGGAAATTCGTTTTTTATTTCTTGTTGATTTTCTATAACAGAAAGTTCAGTATTAATACTTTTATAAATCTGTCCTTCTAAAGTATTTTCTTTTGTTTTTTCGATGAATTCTTCAGAGGTGATTTCTTTGAAAGTAGCGGTGCTTCCATCACTTAAAATAGCATCAATTTCTAAAACTTTATCGCGTGTAACCCCGTATTTTATAGATGTACTTCCGGAAGAATTATTACCAACCATTCCTCCAATCATACATCGGTTAGAAGTGGATGTATTTGGACCAAAAAATAAACCATAGGGTTTTAGAAAAACATTTAAAGAGTCTCTAACAATTCCGGGTTGTAAAGTTATTTTTTTTGCTTGTTCATCGAAAGAAATAATCTCTGTAAAATGTTTAGAAACATCCACTATAATTCCATCTCCAACACATTGTCCAGCCAAAGATGTTCCTGCCGTTCTTGGTATTAAAGTAATATTGTTTTTTGAAGCAAATTCTATTAAGATTTTGATGTCTTTTTCATCCTTTGGAAACGCAATAGCCAAAGGAATTTTACGATAGACAGAGGCATCTGTAGCATAGATTGTTTTGTGCAAATTATCAAAAAGGACAGCGCCAGAAAGTGAGTTGCTTAAGGTTTCTAAGGTAGCATTGTGTGTCATCAAAATTGTAATATTTCTAGTTTGCAAATATCCGAATAAAATTATTATTCAAAGAAGATCGCAAAAGAGTTTATGAATTTTTATGGAATTGATAAAAATATAATTAAAAAATCACTAATTCTGAATTTTGAAAGTTTGTTGGATGAATTTTTAAATTTGGGTTATTTCCCGTATGTTTTTTGAGTTTGATATTTTGCAGGTTATATAGTTATTACTTTACATCTAGAGATAAAGATAGTAGTAAAAATGGATTTTGTAGTTTGCTATTAACTGCTATTTTTTATAAACGATGTTCACAAAAATTGTTTTCTATTCTTTTAAAAATTTAACTGAATTTCCATTCCCAAATTTCAAAAAGTATAAACCTTTTGTCAGGTTTAGTATATCTATTTTATCTTTATTTGAAATACGACCACTGTTTATTTCAGTACCAAGAATACTATAAATTTTATAGTTTTCCATGCGAATTAACCCAGAAACTTCAATAAAATCAGATGATGGATTTGGAGATGTTCTTATGTTATTAATCATAGAAAAATTGTCAACACTTAAAGTTGCGTTTAAAATGGAGGCAGTAAAAATAAAATCAAATGTATTATATGCAATCCCATCTTCAAAAGCACTTCCGCCAGTATATCCAGCATTATAATCAGCTAAAACTTCAACATTATCAACGGTAAATTCAAATGTATATTGATTATTTTTAACTAAATTTAAGGTACTAATAATATGAATTCTAATTAGGTCATTTCTATTATTGAAGGATATGATTGAGTATATAATGGTGCCCCACTAACAGTGTTTCCATTATATATTTTAATAGTTCTAGCAGAAACAGTGCCCATTGAACTAGATATAAATTCAACATATTCTAAATGGCCATTATAGTCAGCAGTAAAGGCTTGATCTCAAGTAAGTGCTTCAGAATTTTCTGTATTACAAATTCCCCATTATCCATATATGATATTTGGCATTGTGAAAATACATTTTGTGATAAAGTCATCACAGTTATAAGTATATTGATTTTAATAAATAAATAGATTTTTTCATTTTCTAGTTAATTTAATTGTTTCGGTTCTAAAATTTTTACTTGTATTTATATATTGTTAATATCTAATATCTGAGTTTTTTTATAATGTAAATTTATTTATAAAATGATAGTCTCACAATCCCTACTTATAATGAAATTTTATTTCCCATATAAACAGAGAGGTTTCTACCTCTATATAGGGAGCTGAAAAACTTATAATTTTGGTTTTTGGAATATTGACAAGTTATCTTTCTGTTAAATGGCTGTTAGATAGTTTATTATCGGGTACGTTTTAGAATGAAAGAATATTTAAGTATACATGAAGTCGCTATAAATTGGACTTTGTCCTTTTTTTAACCAAAACTAAATTCACATCGTGTAATGCTTCAACGTTTTTATAGTTAAATTTCAATGGTATGGTTTAATCACTAAAATAACTAAGAGTTACCCAAAAATATTCCATTTAAAAACATCGGAATGCATGAAGATCTTAATGGATTTGTCCAAAATTTTGTTGAAATTAAATACAACGAAATAAGGATAAGGAACTAAAATTAGAAAAAAGCTAAACTACATAACAACATCATTTTTCCAAACATATGGTTCTGGTATATCAGAGTCATTAATCAACTGACGGATATCTATTTCTATACCTCTACTTAAGTCTGTTATGGGCACATCATTAACTCCACCCTCAAAAGGATTTTCTGTGTTTTCTCCAATTTTCTCCATGGTATGAAAAACCCAAGATAGTAAAGCGCTGAACGGGATAGAAAACCAAACAAAATGGTTGGCGATAAATTCTTGAATTAGATGCCCTAAACTTGTACTTGATTGGTGTACAGATAATTCTTCAAGAATATGACCTCCAATAGCTTCAAAACTTTGCATGATTCCAAAGGGTAAAAGAATGATGAAAATCCAAACAAAAATATAGTTTAAAGTAGCATATTGTCTTGGATACGGAAAGTTTTTAATACGTTCAGATTTTCCTTGTAACGTATATAGTTCAACTAAGATATTCATCATTTCCATATGCCTGAAATCTTCAATGAAACCATGATTCATCAATTCTTTTAGACGTTTAGATTGTATTCCTAAAAGTTGTGATGGCTTATTTTCTTTTGCAAAAACTTCTTTAAATTCTTCCTCAGTAATATACGCTTTTATAGCTTGTTCAATAGGTATTTTATCTTCAAAAACTAAATAATGATGCTCTCTATAAGCTGTATTTTGTTTGTCATTTTTTATATGAGTTTCCCAAGGCTTTTCTGCTCTCATTTGATAACGTAGGGCAGTTATCCAAGCAATATGTCTGTGAACTAATTCTTTTTTTACAGTTTGTAATTCGTCACAAGAAAGAAGTTTTTTTGCATGTGTATTCTCAATAAAATCTTTAACCATAATGGTCCAAGATCTCGATGTATTTACAATGCCACCCCAAATTTTACGAGCTTCCCACAAGCGATCATAAGAAGCATTATTTTTAAAACTGATGATAAAAGAAATTGCAGTACCTAAAACTCCTAAAGGCAACCAAGGAACATTCAACCATTTTAAACCAACAATATCGAATAAAATAACAGGAATTGTAGCAATTAATAGAAACAAGAATATTTCTCTTTTAGTCCATTTCAGCATCCCTTTTATTGGGAAAATTCTTTTCGTATACATAAATTCTTAAATGAATATTAAGTACTCAAATATAATCTTTTTGAATTCTTATATTTGTTGTATAATTAAACTTTTACTTAAAATGAAAAAATTAGTTGTACTCTTTCTATTGCTCTCCATTTCTATATCAGCTCAAAAAGTGGATTTGTCTTATTATTTGCCAAACAACACAACATATAATGAAAATATTCCAACGCCAAAACAAATTATTGGTCATGAAGTAGGTGAGTGGCATATTACCCATGACAAATTAGTAGAGTACATGAAAGCTTTAGCAGCTTCATCAGATAGAATTTCTATAGAAAATAGAGGAACAACCTACGAAGGAAGACCCTTGTTGTTATTAACAATTACTTCGCCAGAAAATCATAAAAATTTAGAAGAAATAAGACAATTACATATTTCTGCAACTGATGATAATTCTGTAAATATATCTAAAAATCCCATTGTTGTATATCAAGGATTTTCTATTCATGGTAATGAGCCTAGTGGCTCAAACGCAGCTTTGGCGGTTGCTTATTATTTATCCGCAGCAGAAAATATAGAAGATTTACTCAGCAATACTGTTATTTTATTTGACCCATCTTTTAATCCGGATGGATTACAACGTTTTGCATATTGGGCAAATACAAACAAGAGCAAAAACATTAATCCAGATCCAAATGACAGAGAGTATTCTGAGATTTGGCCAAGAGGAAGAACCAATCATTACCAGTTTGATATGAACCGTGATTGGTTGCCGGTTCAATTACCAGAAAGTAAAGCAAGAATTGCAAGTTTTCATAAGTGGTTGCCTAATATTTTAACAGATCATCATGAAATGGGTAGCAATTCTAGTTTCTTTTTTCAGCCAGGAATTCCTTCAAGAACAAACCCATTAACACCACAAATAAATCAAGATTTAACTAAAGAGATTGCAACATATCATGCAAAAGCTTTAGATAAAATTGGATCTTTGTATTATTCAGAAGAAAGTTATGATGATTTTTATTTCGGTAAAGGTTCAACGTTTCCGGATATTAATGGAAGTATAGGGATTTTATTTGAACAAGCAAGTTCTAGAGGGCATGCTCAAGAAACAGTAAATGGAGTTTTAACGTTTCCTTTTACGATAAGAAATCAATTTACAGCAGCATTATCTACTTTAGAAGCTGCAAAAAAAATGAGGGTTAAAATCTTACAATATCAGCAAGATTTTTACAAAGAATCTAGAAATTTAGGAGAAAAAAAAGCGATCGTTTTTGGTGATGAAAAAGATGGTGCAAAAAGTTTTCATTTGGCTGAAGTGTTAAAACATCATCAAGTAAAGATTCACGAAATCAAATCTAATTTTACATCCAATGGAAAAAACTTTAAAAAAGGCTACAGTTTTATGGTTCCTATGAATCAGAAGAATAAACGTTTGGTAAAAGCCATGTTTGATGTTAGAAAAAACTTTAAAGATAGTTTGTTTTACGATGTTTCTGCTTGGACTTTTAACCATGCATTTGGAGTGGATTATGCTGAAAACGTTTCACTATCTAAGGCAGGAACTGAGATTACTGATTTAAAAATAAATGCGGGAACTGTTTCTTTTAAAAGTGATTATGGCTATTTAATGCCTTGGAATGAATACTATACTCCAAAAGCTTTAAATGCTATTCTGCAAAAAGATGTGCGTGCCAAAGTAGCTATGAAAAATTTTAAAAACGGTGGTAATTCGTATGAATATGGAACTGTTTTTATTCCGGTTCAAAATCAGCAATTAAATGCGACTGAGCTACATCAATTTTTAAAGAATGTGGTTGCTGAGAGTCATGTAAATGTTAAAGGGGTAACCACAGGTTTAAATGAGGGTATTGACTTAGGAAGTAACAATTTTAGCGCCATTAAAAAACCAAAAGTGGCAATGTTAGTCGGAGATGGAATTGCAGGAAACGATTCTGGAGAGATCTGGCACTTGTTAGACCAACGCTTTGATATGCGTTTAACACGTTTAGATATGCGTTATTTTACAAAAATAGATATTAGTAAATATACGCACATAATTATTCCTAGCAGTACTATTGACAAAGTTGCTATTGAAAAATTAAAAACTTGGGTTAAAAATGGTGGGGTTTTAGTCGGCTATCAAAATACTGCAAAATGGTTGTCAAGCAACAAAATGATTAGCTTACAATTTGATAAACAAAAAACAGATACTATAAAAAATGTATCATTTGAAAATAAATTGTTACAATCTGGAGCACAATATATTGGAGGCGCAATTTTTGAAGCAAATATAGACAGGTCGCACCCTATAAATTTTGGGTATAAAAATGATAAGATAGCTTTTTTTAGAAACTCAACGATGTTTATTAAAGCAGATAAAAAGAGTTACAACAACCCTATTCAATATACTTCGAACCCTTTATTGAGTGGCTATATTTCTAAAGAGAATGCAAAAGTGATTAAAAATACCGTCCCTTTTAAAGTACAAAATTTAGGTAGCGGTAAAGTCATCGTTTTTACTGATAACACAAATTTTAGAGCTTTTTGGTATGGAACAAACAAGTTATTAATGAATACTATTTTCTTTGGAGACAAGATGTAGTTTTTAGCTATTAATATGTTTTATCCCTTCGATTGATATTCTAAAGAATGTAGCAAATTACATGGAGAGCCTTTGTTACTCTGATTTTTTTGAATATTTCAACGATTGCAGTTTAGCTCTGTAACAAAATCAATAGTTAAACGTCTTATGAGAGTAACTAATTAATTTTATAAATGAGTTTTTTTAGAGTTTTATTTGCTATTATATTTCCACCACTTTCTGTGATCGATAAAGGCTGTGGATCTTTCTTTATTATTTTTTTACTAACACTTTGTGGCTGGATTCCTGGAGTTATTGGAGCTTTGGTGATTTTGAATAATCCTAAGAATTAACCAACTTGCTCTCCGTTTCTAACTCCTTTAGAAGCTTTTAATAACACAACATTTCCTTTTGTATTGTAAACACCTAAAACCAAACATTCGCTCATAAAATTAGCAATTTGTCTCGATTTAAAGTTAACGATTGCAGAAACTTGTGTATTCATTATTTCCTCTTTTGTATACAAATCGGTGATTTGAGCACTCGATTTTTTAACGCCTAAAACACCAAAATCAATTTTTAATTGATATGCAGGTTTTCTAGCTTTAGGGAAATCATTGACTTCAATAATAGTTCCTATTCTAATATCTATTTTTAAAAAGTCTTCGAATGTAATTTCGTCTAACATCTTTTATTTTTTCTTTCCTAATTTCTGAATTACCCATAAAGGACCTATCAATAAAAACTCTAAATCTTTTAAGAAAGATGGCTTTTTACCCTCTATCTGATGTCCATAAAACTGACCAATCCAGGCCAGAACAAAAATAATAATAGATGCAGATAATAAGTTTACTTGATTGCTCAACCAAAAATTTCCAATAATACACACTAGAATTATAAACAGCATTTCAATAGCATACCAAAACCCTAATCGGATATAAAAAAGAGTAATAATAAAACCAATTACTAAGGCCCAGTTTTCGAGTAGTGGGTTCGATAAATCAAATATGTTTTTTAAAAATGTAGCTGGTATGCACATTAGCAAACCAATAATACTAAAAAAAATTAATGGTACACAAATGTAATGTATGGTTTGGTTCGTTTTATTTTGATGACTTAAAGCGTATTCATCAAAATATTCTTTGGCTGTTTTCATATACTCAAAATTAAAAACGAAAGATAAGTATTTTTATAAAAAGAAAACTAAAAATGATAACGTGCTTTATTAACGGTCTTTAACAATCATCAACTGATCTATTGGTGTAAAAATATGAGGAGGAATTATATGAATGAGACACAAATAGTCTGATGGAATAGTTGCTTTATATACAGATTATAGAACCCTTTTATGCTTCTTTATTATAATTAAGATTATGTTTAATAGCTGCAATTTTTGTGTTTACTTTTACATAAAATTATAAGAAACGATAAGATGTTGGATTATGTGGTAATTGGTGGTGCACAAGCAGGATTAGCGATGGCTTATCATCTAAAAATGATGAAAAAAAAGTTTATCGTTATTGACGGAGAAAAAGAAATTGGCGCTTCATGGCTAAATAGATGGGATTCTTTAAAATTATTTACTCCTACCGAATACAATCATTTACCTGGGTTGCCATTTAAAGCTCCCAAAAATCATTATCCAACTAAATTTGAAGTGGCTAATTATTTTAAATTGTATGTAAATAAATTTAAAATCCCTGTGCAACTTAATACTCTCGTTACCGCTGTGCGTAAAACAGAAAATGGGTTTTATGTGACGCATAAAGACGGGGAGATTCGTGCTAAAAATGTAATTATTGCTACAGGACCATTCCACATTCCTTATACACCTCCGTGTCATGCGAAAATCTCAGATGGTATTATTCAAATGCATAGTAACTATTATAAAGGAGTATCTCAGTTGCAGCAAGGTGATGCCTTGGTTGTTGGAGGAGGAGATTCTGGATACCAAATTTTAAATGAAATTTCTAAAGATACCTCCAGAACTGTTTACTTTTCGGGGGATACCAGAGTAAAATCATTACCCCAGTTCTTTTTAGGTAAAACACTTTGGTATTGGTTTACATTGATTGGTTTTTTAAGCTATAATAAATATAGTTGGATAGGGAAAAAACTTAATTCTTTTACCCAACCAATTATAGGAACTGATGTGAAGGAAATTCTTTCTAGAAAGAATGTGATACTAGGAGGTAGAACAAAAGATGCATTGAATGAAGAAATTGTTCTTGAAACTAAAAATGTTTCTACGATTAAAAATATTATTTGGGCGACAGGTTATCGTCCAAATTTTAAATGGATAGAAGGATTGGAGTTGGATGCAAATAGCTACCCGAAAAATTATAGAGGAATAAGTAATATAAAAGGTTTATATTTTATTGGCTTGCCCTGGATGTATACTCGCGGATCGGCAACATTAGGAGGAGTGTCAAAAGATGCTAGTTATTTAGCAAATTTGATAAGTAAAGAAGCCAAGGATTAATTTAAATAAAATTGCGTTAATTGTCCTTTTTATGCATATTGCTAGACGGGCTATATAGGACATAATATGTTTTTGTAGAATTAGTTGCTATGTTTAAGTGCCTAATTTAGAAAAGATAAACCGAATAGATAACCCACTCGTATTTTTAGATTTCTGATGATCTATTATTTTTCTGATGAAATCCAGGAAAAAACATATTTATTCTTTCTGTATAAGACTTGTAATTAGGTCTCTTTTGTAAAGAAAAATACTCCGATGGTAGCGCTCCTGTAAGGTATACTAAGGTATTGTACATAATCGTAGAGACGAAGAGTAAACCAAATCCAAGTAAAACCCAAATTACTATAGACTCTGCTGGTTGCATTGCTAACCACGATGGTATGGAGATAATTATTAGGGAATTCCAAACTATCCATTCTGCGAAGTAGTTAGGGTGCCTGGTGTACTTCCATAAGCCTATCTCACAAACTTTATTTTGTAACTTTTTCTTTTTCATTTGTCTAAGAAATCCTAATTTTTGTTGATCTGCTATGGATTCAAATATAAAAGAAGTTATCCACAATAATAATCCGATTACCTCAAAAACAGATATATTTGGATTCCGGTTAGAAGCAATAATAAAGGCCGGTAGGGCTAAATAAGAAACGTTTGCCAATCCTTGTACTAAAGCATCTATTTGCATCGCTGCTTGGATATTTGTTTTTCCTTTTCGTTTCCACCTTATTCGCTGATATCGATATCGAGGTAATTCTTTCTGAATATATCCTTTCCGCCAAAGTTGAATAGCTCCAATACCCATGCGAAGTCCCATGAAAATATATAAACCACCAATACCCCAAACTCTCCACGAATACCCTTCACCTAAAAAGAAGGTTACTACTCCAATGCATACTAAGCCCCAAGGCCACCCTATATCTACGTAGGATAATGTTTCCGTTTTCCAAATGGGGTAAAATACCGTTATTCCGAAAATAATGAATTGAATACTGCCATTGATTAAGGATATTTCAGTTAAAGATTTTGTAAACATCAAAATAATGCAACCGATAATAAAGGGATATAGTGGTTTTATATAATTCATTTACATCTTTTTAGAGCTCTAATTATAAGCCATAGTAACAAGAAAAAAAAAGGACAAGTTATATCAATACTACCTCTCAATTTACTCTATTTAATTGCTAATAATTCAACAATTCTATTTTTTTTATTACAGCGAAAAATCTTGTTTATAATGTCATTGCGACAGTAAGAAACCAATTTAGAAAACAAATACGACCTGGAGAAATTATTGCCATAAATTAATGAGAAAAAAGGTTGTTTTTCACTTTATTTCTTTTTAATTAAAGTTTAAACCCGACCTGCTTTTGTGCAAAGAGGTGAGCAGTCTCAATAAAAAAAATAAATCATCCTCTAAATTAGAATTCCATCAAATTAAATGAAGTCTAAATTTTTATTTCTTGGGTTTTATCTTGAGTGAAGTCGATTTATCGCATCAACATACAACTTTAATCGCGTGAGTTTCGGGTGAAAATTTCATACTGATGCAATTTCATATGTTTTTTAACCACTTGTTTATTAGTTGATTGTGTTCTGTCTATTTGGTCCTTTTTTTTATCAAAATAAACAGTGTAAAATTATTTTAAACCTATCTTTACTTTAACAAAAAAAAATGAAAATGAAAGTAGTAACATTGACCATCAATCCAGCTTTAGATAAAAGTGCAAAAGTAACAGAAATGACGCCTTTTGATAAATTAGAGTGCCATGATATAACCTATCATCCCGGAGGTGGAGGTATTAATATTTCTAGAGTGCTACATAGATTAGCTATAGAAAGTCATTGTTTATTTCCTTATGGAGGTAAAACTGGTGAGCATTTAATCGAATTATTACAGGAAGAGCATGTATCTGTATTTGAAACACCAATTTCAATTTGGACCAGAGAGAATTTTGCTGTTTTTGATATGAAAACAGGTTTACAATTCAGGTTTGGAATGCCAACAGCTTCTTTTTCTGAGTCTGAAATGAAAAATATAGAGCAATTGATAAATGAACAAGTCGCCGATGGAGATATTTTTGTGATAAGTGGTAGTTTACCTAAAGGGTTACCAACGGATTACTATTCTAAAATTATTCAAAACTTAAAGGAAAAAGGCGTAAAGGTAATTGTAGATACTTCTGGTCCTGTGTTTAATGAAGTATTAAAAAACGAGTTATTTTTAATAAAACCCAATCAAAAAGAGTTGGCACGTTTAGCAGGAAAAGAGTCATTGTCTTCGAAAGAACGAGAGGAATTTGCGATGCAATTGGTAACGTCAAACATTGCAAAATTCGTAGTGGTTTCTTTAGGGAAAGATGGAGCTTTTATGGCGCATAAAAACGGAATTGAATATACAACTGCGCCTGTAGTTTCTGTGAAAAGTACAATCGGAGCAGGAGATAGTATGGTGGCAGGTTTAATATATGGCATTACTCAAAATGAAACTCCAAAAAATATGTTACGTTGGGGTGTTGCTTGTGGGGTGTCTGCAACCTTAAGTGAAGGTTCCGATTTAGCACACAAAGAAAATATTGATAAAATTTTTAAATTGGTATAAGTTGTTTTTTTATAATTTCCGTGCAAACCGGAACCTATAATTTATAATTATTTTTTAATTAAAATTTAATTTTAGGGATTAGAAAACTTTGAGGTTTTGTAACCAACTTGTTTGGGCAACTGCATAAAAAAGCTGGATGTGATCTCTAAATAGAGTATTAGAGGAGTATTAAAGGTCTAGATTTTTGTTTCTTTTGATTCATGGAGAAGAAAAAGTAAAAAAACTACTTTTAATTACAAAAAATAACTACCCTATAAAATAAATAGACATCGTATTTAAAAACTATGTAAACACATGTATTTCAGTTATTTAAATATATGTTGAACAGTTGAAAATAATGTATTTAAATGTTTCAAGACCTACAAAACTCAATAAATTCTTATTTTTGGTAATTGATTATAATTTGAATAGTTAAAGAAGAAACAAATGGCAAATACATTGTTTGACAAAGTATGGGATTCACACGTTGTTCGTCAAGTTAAAGACGGACCAGATGTGTTTTTTATAGACCGTCATTTTATTCATGAAGTTACAAGTCCTGTAGCATTTTTAGGATTAGAAAGTAGAGGTAATTCAGTAGTTTATCCAGCGCGTACATTTGCAACTGCAGATCACAATACGCCGACTATAAATCAACATTTACCAGTAGAGGATGCCTTATCTGCAAATCAATTAGACGCCTTAGAAAGAAATGCTGCAAAGCATGGTATTTCTCATTGGGGTTTAGGAGATATAAATAATGGAATTGTACACGTTGTTGGTCCAGAAAACGGAATTACACTGCCTGGAGCGACAATTGTTTGTGGAGACTCTCATACATCTACGCATGGTGCTTTTGGTGCAATCGCATTTGGTATCGGTACATCAGAAGTAGAAATGGTATTGTCTACACAATGTATTATGCAGCCAAAACCTAAGAAAATGCGTATCAACGTAAATGGTAAATTAGGTTTAGGAGTAACTGCTAAAGATGTGGCCTTATACATCATTGCAAAACAAACAACTTCTGGAGCTACAGGTTATTTCGTAGAATATGCAGGAGATGTTTTTGAAGATATGTCTATGGAGGGGCGCATGACTGTGTGTAACTTATCTATAGAGATGGGAGCACGTGGAGGTATGATTGCTCCAGATGCAAAAACTTTTGAATATCTCGAAGGGCGCGCTCAAACTCCTAAAGGAGCAGATTGGGATAAAGCCATGAAATATTGGGAAACGTTATATACGGAAAAAGGTGCAGAATTTGATGTTGAGTATACGTACGAAGCGTTAGATATTGAACCAATGATTACTTATGGAACAAACCCAGGAATGGGAATGGGCGTAACAAAATCAATACCAACAGCAGAAAGCTTAGAAGGTGGTGTAGAAACTTACAGAAAATCTTTAGGATATATGTCTTTTAATGAAGGTGATTCTATGATTGGTAAAGAAATTGATTTTGTATTCTTAGGTTCCTGTACAAACGGACGAATAGAAGACTTTAGAGGGTTTTGTTCGATTGTTAAAGGAAGACAAAAGGCACCGAATGTTACAGCTTGGTTAGTACCAGGTTCGCATAAAGTAGTAGATCAAATAAAAGCAGAAGGTCTAGATAAAATTATAGACGCTGCAGGTTTTGTATTAAGAGAACCAGGTTGTTCTGCTTGTTTGGCAATGAATGATGATAAAATTCCAGCAGGAAAATTATCGGTATCAACATCAAACAGAAACTTCGAAGGAAGACAAGGACCAGGATCTAGAACCTTATTAGCATCTCCTTTAGTAGCAGCAGCATCTGCAGTAGAAGGAGTTGTTACAGATCCTAGAGCAATCTTAACTGCTAACTTATAAAAAAGAAAATAATGGCTTACGATAAATTTCAAGTATTAACAAGCACAGCATATCCATTACCAATAGAGAATGTAGATACAGATCAAATCATTCCTGCTCGTTTCTTAAAAGCGACAGAGCGTGTTGATTTTGATGTGAATTTTTTTCGTGATTGGAGGTACAATTCAGACGGAACTCCAAAAGCAGAATTTCCCTTAAATAAGGAAGTTTACGCAGGTTCTAAAATTTTAGTAGGAGGTAGGAATTTTGGTTCTGGTTCTTCTAGAGAGCACGCAGCTTGGTCTGTATATGATTTTGGATTACGTTGTGTAATTTCATCAGCATTTGCAGATATCTTTAAAAATAACTGTTTAAATGTAGGTGTTTTACCAGTGCAAGTATCAGCTGAATTTGCAGATACTTTGTTTGCAGCAATTATGGCAGATCCAAAAACTGCAATTAAAGTTGATTTACCAAATCAGAAAGTAACTTTAGAAGCAACAGGTGAATCTGAATCTTTTGTAATTAATACCTACAAAAAAGACAATATGTTAAACGGTTTTGATGATATCGATTATTTAAAAAATATCGAAAATGAGATTACAGCTTTTGCTCAAACAAGACCATTTTAAAAATATTTTTTAAGGTTGAGGTATGACAAGTAGAAAGATTGAAATAATGGATACGACACTGCGTGATGGAGAGCAAACATCAGGAGTGTCGTTTTCAGTTTCTGAAAAATTAACAATCGCTAAACTATTACTGGAAGAATTAAAAGTAGATCGTTTAGAAATTGCATCCGCTCGTGTTTCTAAAGGAGAATTGCAAGCTGTTAAAAAAATCACTTCTTGGGCTTCTGAAAAGAATTGTTTAGATAAAATAGAGGTGTTAACTTTTGTTGATGGGGGAAAATCAATCGAATGGATGATAGATGCTGGCGCTAAAGTTCAGAATTTATTAACCAAAGGCTCTTTAAACCATTTAACACATCAACTTAAAAAAACACCAGCGCAACATTTTGCAGATATCAAAACTACTATTGAATTAGCAGCGAAACATACTATTAAAACCAATGTATATTTAGAAGATTGGTCTAACGGAATGCGAAACTCTAAAGCTTATGTTTTTGAATATTTAGACTTCTTAACAGCCCAGAATGTAGAACGCATTTTATTACCGGATACTTTAGGGATTTTAACACCAGATGAAACATTTAACTTTATTACTGAAGTTAGAATGAAATACCCATCTACACATATCGATTTTCACGGTCATAATGATTACGATTTAGGAGTAGCAAATGTTATGGAAGCTGTAAAAGCAGGTGTAAATGGATTGCATTTAACCATTAATGGAATGGGTGAACGTGCAGGAAATGCACCAATGGCTAGTGTTATTGCTGTTATTAATGACTTTCTAAAGGACTTTAAAATTACAGTGAATGAAAAAGCGTTGCATAAAGTTAGTAAGCTTGTTGAAACTTTTTCGGGATTTAGAATTCCTGTAAATAAACCCGTAGTAGGTGCAAATGTTTTTACGCAAACAGCAGGGATTCATGCAGATGGAGATAATAAAAACAATCTTTATTTTAATGATTTAATGCCAGAACGTTTTGGTAGAAAGCGAAAGTATGCATTAGGGAAAACATCTGGAAAAGCCAATATCCAAAAGAATTTACAAGATTTAGGTATCAGCTTAAATGATGAAGAATTAAAGAAAGTTACCCGAAGAATTATTGAATTAGGAGACAAAAAAGAAGTCGTTTCTCAAGAAGATTTACCTTATATTATTTCTGATGTTTTAGACAGTGATACTATAGAAAAACGTGTGGTTGTAGAAAACTATGTGTTAGGGCATGCAAAAGGGATGAAACCCTCTACTACTTTGCAATTAAAGGTAGAAGGTGTAACGTATGAAGCACATGCGCAGGGAGATGGACAATTTGATGCTTTTATGAATGCCTTGCGTAAATTGTATCAAATACATAGTAAAAAAGAGTTACCAGATTTAATCGATTATGCAGTAAGAATTCCTCCTGGGAGTCATTCAGATGCACTGTGTGAAACTATTATTACTTGGAAAAGAGAAGAAAACGAATTTATAACACGTGGTTTAGATTCAGATCAAACAGTATCTGCAATTAAAGCTGCAGAAAAAATGTTGAATATTATATAAATTGCTATTTAGCGACTCGAAATTTGTTGAAATATAAAATAAAAGACGAAAAATTATAAACTATTTATTTACAAACGGTCAATAGATAACAGTCAAAAAAATAAAAAAATGAAATTAAATATCGCATTATTAGCAGGAGATGGAATTGGTCCCGAAGTAATAGACCAAGCTGTAAAAGTATCTGATGCTATCGCAAAAAAGTTCAATCACGAAATTAATTGGAAACCAGCTTTAACCGGCGCTGCTGCAATTGATGCAGTTGGTGAACCTTATCCGGATGCAACGCACGATATTTGCGTAGCTTCAGATGCTGTGTTATTTGGTGCAATTGGACACCCAAGATATGATAACGACCCTTTGGCAAAAGTGCGTCCAGAGCAAGGATTGTTAAAAATGCGTAAAAAATTAGGCTTATTTGCAAATGTAAGACCAACTTTTACATTTCCTTCTTTATTGGACAAATCTCCTTTAAAAAGAGAAAGAATAGAAGGAACTGATTTGGTTTTTTTACGTGAATTAACAGGAGGAATTTACTTTGGTGAAAAGGGTAGAAGAGATGGAGGAGAAACGGCATTTGATAATTGTGTATACACAAGAGTTGAGGTACAACGATTAGCCATAAAAGGTTTTGAATTGGCAATGACTCGTTCTAAAAAATTGTGTTGTGTAGATAAAGCGAATGTTTTAGAAACGTCAAGATTATGGAGAGAAACAGTGCAAGCAATGGAAAAAGATTACCCAGACGTTGAGGTGTCTTATGAGTTTGTAGATGCCGTTGCAATGCGTTTAGTTCAATGGCCAAATAGTTATGATGTGTTAATTACTGAAAACTTATTTGGAGATATTTTAACGGATGAGGCTTCTGTAATTTCTGGTTCTATGGGACTAATGCCTTCGGCTTCTGTAGGGACAGAGAATGCTTTGTTTGAGCCTATTCATGGTTCGTACCCACAAGCAACAGGATTAAACATTGCAAACCCAATGGCAACTGTTTTATCTGCAGCAATGATGTTTGAAAACTTTGGTTTACACGAAGAAGGAAAAACAATTAGAAATGCCGTAAATAAAGCATTAGATGCAGGGTTTGTTACTGAAGATTTAGCAGATGGTGGAAAAGCCCACGGAACTATGGAAGTAGGAGATTGGTTAGCTAAAAATATCTAAAAACTTAGAGTACATAAATAGTAATAAAAGCGCTCGATTTCGAGTGCTTTTATTTTACTCTCAATAAAACAGCATAAATACCGACTTAATATTTAAGTGCTTTTATCATAAATTATTTAGGTTCGTAAAGTCTGATTTAAATAAAAAAAAGTTATTTTAAAAACCTTTTACGTGTTAATCCGTAGTGCTTTCGGAGGGATGACTTCCTCCTTTCTAACGTATAAGGATTCATCTATTATACTCAATGATGCGTTAGTTTTTTTCGTATTTATTATGAATTGTTATAATTGCTAATCCGAAAAGAACAGCGACAACAATTAAAATAGTGCTAATTAATCCGCTTACACCAAAAGACATTCGGATTAAAATTGTTGAAATTACAAACCCAGAGTTTCTAATAATTTTATGAAATTGGTCAGTATAAAAGAAAGAAATTAAAAGTAATACCACATCTACTAAAATTAGTACTGTAAAAAATTGATCAAAAAATAGATTATTGATACTTTCAAATGTTGGTAATTTACTAGATGAAATTGAAATTCCTGCAGACCAATCTATAAGTGTATATAAAGCAATAATAAAAAATAAAGGCACTAAAATAACAGCTATTAACTTTTTCTTTTTAACAAATTTTTCAATGATATTTTTAATTCCTGGTTGCTGAATAGCTTTTAGTTTTCCCTGTTTTTGAAAAAGGAATATTAAATAAAAAAGTAAAAGAGAAGCGATTAAATCATACGTAAATTGCAAATCTCCTTTAATTTCAAACCAATTTTTAGAAAGTTCTAAAGCTGATAAATCTTTGAATAATTTACGGATAATAATTAGTGTAATAATTTCGTATTGTTTGGTTATATAGTTTGTAAACGATTTTGGTAAGTAGTAAATCAAGAGATAAACTTCGTAAATAAGAATAAAAGAAAATGGTGTGTAAATGGCTGATATAGGGTTTTTTAGTAATTCTGAGGTTGCTTGAAAGTCTGTAATATCGAGTTTGATAAAGTAGATTATCGCTAAATGGATAAAAAAACTAAATATCGCCACTTTGAGAATTATTTTTTCAGTTTTTTCACGAGTGCGATCCGAAAGAAGTATATCAAATAAGAATGGTACTATTTCTTTTTTAGTCATAGATGGATGTTTTTCCGAATGTATTTGTATTTAATTCGTATTGTTCGTTAGGTCTAAATTAGTGAAAAGAAAACGAAATAGAGAGAAATTAGCAGGGTTTTCTGAGGGTAATTCGAACTAGTAATTTATGATAGAGGTTGTTATGTTATATTATTTATCTTTTATGCAATTTCTATAACGGTGAATCTGAATATAAAATTTGCGCAGATTTGATCCAAAATGTTGTATTTAATTTATTCATTCTTAAAATATAAATCAAAGATTTTTTGATGTTGGTAAATAGCATTGATCTTATCTGAATTTCCGGTCGACCTAATTGCTATATACTTTGTTGATGATAGTAATTTCTTGAAATCAGTGTTAGCTAGTCAAGAAAACATGTATCAAAACCTACTTTTCTAGATGTCTTAGGAGATAAAAAGATGTCATGTTCGGCATTGTCAATAATATAATTATATCACCCAATTTCTTCTAACTCTTTAAAGTCTTCAATATTTAATATATTATCGTTTGACATTTCTCCTTTTGAATATTTTGATATTTTAATAGAGTTTCAAGAATGTAATATCAAAGTAGGATTTTTAGGATTGATTTTTTTTGAGCCGTTGAAATTATTATTAACCACTAAAAGTATGTTGAAAAGCCTTTTATAGATTTCGAATCCAAATTGAAACCCCATCATCATAATAATTGTTTATGAAAACTTTAAGTATAGCTGATAAAGGTGAAAGAGCCCCTTTAATCATCGTATAAATTGAGACTCTTTAAATATCTTTTGCAGCAAATACAGTAAGTGTTTTCTCTAATTTTGATTGATTGACATCTAAAAAGAAGAATTTAAAATTAATCCATCAATAAGGTTTCGTTCTTTTCTGTAATTCATAGAGCAGTTTGCTTTCATTACTTTGAATTTTATCTTCTCGTAACGTTAAATGTAGATCCCGTTTGATTTAATCTAAAAAATTTGATGTAGAGTTATATCTGCAACCCAGACACTATTTTCTTTATCAATTTCTAAAGGATGTGGCATTATAAATAAATATGCTCACTAACTTTTCAAGATTTTACCAGTTTGCTTATTGAGAGTAAGAATGGTATTCTCTTGGATTTTGTTTTTTTGCATTTGTTCTTACCAGACTCTACTTTGCTTATTTTAGATTATAAATTTAAAAATTATATAGTTATACCGTAAAGTGAATTAAGGCATTGAATGGATATTGTTTTGGATTGCATAGATTACTAAACCAACTGTGTTTTTTGCACCAATTTTCTCTAAAATTCTATGCCTGTGACCATCTACAGTTCGTTTGCTTAAAAATAATTTGTTAGCAATTTCCTGATTGGTGTGTTCAAAACAAATGAATTTTACAATCTCAATTTCACGTTTAGATAATTTTCGATTAAGAGTCATTGTTAATTTTTGAGATTTGCTATTTTTGGATTGCATTAGAATTTATTGATCTGATTAAAATATACATCTGAATTATTAACCGATTTAATCGCAGTTAGAAGTAGTTTTTTTCTTTTTTTAGGGGTGAAATTAGGAGTGCCTAACTTCTTGATTTTGCAATAAAGCGGGAAAATAATGACCTTTAGATTAGGGTATTTGTTTTTTAAATCTTTTACCAAAAGGAAAGCTATCGTACAAACGATGGCTAAATCATAAAATATTCTGGTTGGTGATAAAAACTTATTATTAAACCATACAATTATAACATCTAGAAATAGAAGCAGACTCATAATTCCGATTAAAAACTTCCTCTTTTTAGAAGTAGTAAAAGAATAAAAGAATAAATGAGATAAAATAAAAAAATCACCAGCACTTCTAAGAGGATAAACAAACATTAAACTTTGAATATCAAAACTCAAAATGAGTATTTCAGTTATCAATTTTACAAATATAAAAAAGGCTAAGTAAGATAGATATCTTTTCCTTTCAGCTTTAGTTCTTAATTGTTTGTCACTTAATTTTAAAAAAAAAGTGATAAGTAATACGCAATAAATTACAATAAGTACATAATAATAAAGGGCCATTTTATTTTTTAATTATTTGTATTTATTAACAGAAGATGAAAACTCTTTTAATTATAATAGTTTAAGAACTTCCTGGTTAAATTGTGTTTTAATATAATTGAGGTTTTTTCGTTTTTGATTAATCTTCTTACTGTAAGTTTAACTTATTTTATAATCATGTTCTAATTATACAGGGGTAGTTTTTCCTACCCCTTTTTCTAATGTATTTGTTTTTAGTGTTTTAAATTTAGCTAAAAGATGTTTTTATTTTATCCTTTTATTTTTTTGAATTCCAATAGTGCTCAAATTATTTGTAAGAAGACTTTTTGCCGTATTTTTAAAATGATAAATCGTCTGAAACAACCCCTAGTATAATCCTTTTAAATAGCTTTTAGAGCATCAATTTCTTTTAGTATAACGTAATGATTTGTTGTATTGGGTTTAAGTGAAGATTATTATTAGAATTTATAAGTTGATTTCGATCTGTTTTTTTGTTTTTTCACTCACCTATAAAAATGCCAAGATGGCCATTAAATTATAAATTTTTATACGGCTCATGGCTGGTTTAGTTTTTAAAACTAAAAGAAGATTTAATGATAAACTTTATAACCAATAGTATTAATAAAGTGAGCTATTCATTAAAATAAACCTCGAGAAACCCCCTCTACTTTTTGTTGCTAAAAGACGAATTAGAAATTACTTCAAATTTGGCTATCTATCTTATTGTAACCATCTGTATAAGTTGTAAAAATCCTCTAAAAACTATTTGCCAAACGTTCTAATCATCTCAAGAGCTCAAGTGATAATTATCATCTTGGTGTAACCTTGTTGATTTTTCTAGAGATCGCTCCTAGAGGTGAGATACCTCTGATATTGCTTATTTATATAGAGCAAGCAATCAACTATATTTAGTGCACAAAAAAAGAGGCTTTCTAATAAAAGAAAGCCTCTTGTACTTTTAATTAAATTGTAAAACTCTTTTTTACTTTATAATCACTCGAACATTTTTCCCTTCTTTGGAAGTCGTTAATCTGAAGAAATAAACTCCTGGTGATAAGTGTTGTCTATTAAACTTTACTTCTTTTT